>JAEEGL015941999.1_pt1 | contig 22202 bp, 20 predicted proteins | sample 9134231 | NCBI WGS metagenome assembly JAEEGL01 (sample SAMN16246548, study PRJNA631951) | gut metagenome | biome: gut microbiome; feature: rumen; material: fiber-attached | host: Bos | place: Iran: Karaj | collected 2018-10 | reverse complement strand
TCAAGCAGGGCACCGCCTGCGCCGTCGAGGGCGACATCAAGGTCGCCATGGCCATGAGCATCCTCAAGACCATCTCCGGCATGGGCCAGCTATCTGAAATGTATTCTATCGACTTCCCGGAGGATATCTGCATCATCGGCCATTCTGGTTCCGGCGACGCGGACATCTCCTTGGCCAAGAAGCCCACCATGAAGATCGTGCCGGTGTTCCATGGTAAGACCGGCGGCGGCTACCTGACCCAGTTCTATCCCGCTCCGGGCCCTGTCACCTATCTGGGCATCACCCAGGATAAGGACGGTCACTTCAAGTTCGTTGTCGCGGAAGGCGTCAATGAAGAAGGTCCCATCTTTATGTTCGGTGATACCAACATGCGCACCCGCTTCACCTGCGGAGCCAGAGATTTCTGCAACCGCTGGAGCGAAGCCGGCCCGACCCACCACATGGCAGCGGCCTCAGGCCGTCACATCGATACGATCCTGAAGGTCGCGAAGATCTTCAACGTACCGGTGGACATCATCACCAGATAAACGAAAATCTGAACATCAAAAAAGGCATGGCCGAATAACGGTCATGCCTTTTTATTGTACTTATCTTTCAAACAAGCCTACTGCTCGATCTTTTTCCTTGCCAGCCAGCCGCGGAAAAGGCCACCTTCAAAGAACGAAATGATGATGAAGAAAAGATCCGCGAACAGGATGAAAATGAAGGACGGGATCAGGATCCGTGTATATTTCTTGCCGGAACAAGTATTCTTCCGTATTGCACTGCCCATACGGGCAAGATAAAACAGCACGCCCAGATTGAAGTACAGCAGAAGCGCAGCATTCTCTCCAAAACTGATCCAGGCACTCTTAGGAAAGAAATTGCCCGTATTGACCACGCTCAGCACTGTATTCAGAAGCAAAAGGCCGATATCGACTATGAACAGGATCCTGGTCACGTTCAGCATCACACCGCCGCCGATCCCGACGCCGCCGCCCCAGGTCAGGCCCGTGCGGGTGCAAAAGTGCTCAAAGCTCTGCATCAAGGGTTCGTTCTGCTTTCCTTCAATGAAACCGTTGTTCGCTATGCAGTACACGCTTGGATGAAGATCGTTCTCCTTACAGAACACTTCCATCTCCTCCAGGAACCGGAGCACGTGAGAGGGGATGCCGTCCACATACAGCGGGACCCCGAACACGACGGCCTGCGCGTCCTTCAGCTGCTCCAGGATGCGGGCGTGGTCCGCCGGGGTGCGCAGCTTTTCGGTCACTTTCTTTCCGCCTACGAACAGGCGCTGCAGCATAAGAAAATACGCTGAAGCGCAGAACTGCTTCTTAGGGCTGCAGTTGATGCATACGGTCTTCATACCAGCGCCTCCAATCCAGAAAGATCCGAAACGAACACGACTTCCGATCTCTCAAATCCGTCGTTGACCGCGTTGCGCTCCGCGCGATACCGAAACGTGTTCTTCTCCGCTTCTGTGCTCTCTCCATAGACGATCACCTTCCATAGGGCATGCTTTCCATAACGCAGCGTGTGGTGCATCTGTTTGCCGCGATAGGTACTGAATGGTGTGGAAGTCCCGATGGAGCGATCCAGTACGTTCTTGATTGCCGGGCTGTATTCTCCATACAGGTTCCTTGTGACGATCACCAGTTCATCTGCCTGCCCTATGACACGGCATATTTGCTGCAGCGTATCTTTCATGAAACATTCCGCCGGATGTTTGGTCCAGCAGCCAAAGCATCCTTGACATGGCGCATACTTTCCATTAGCAGCGATCATTCGATCACATTTCGGCGCCAGTCGATCGTCATAGGCGCGATCCAGATCATGAATCAAAACTTTCAATGTCTTCTCTCCTCTGTGACAGCGAGCACGGCACCGTTCCATGCACGTTCCAGGTGCTCCGCGATCAATGTTTCATCATATTCCAGTGTGTTGTTCGCAATGATGCTTGCATAGCCATGTGCGAACAGTGCGACGGTCAAAAACACATCTTTTGTCGCTTTCAGGTCCATCCCCAGACCTTCCTGCATCGCCTGCAGAACTGGTGTCAATGCTTCTGATTCGATCATTTCCAGGAGATTTTTCTCTGTTGCATATCCTGATTGGAAAAGAAAGCGGAACAGCCAGGGTTCTTCCACAGCAAAGCGGATGTAGTTCAGGCCGATCCCCAGGATCGGATCCCGGTCCGGTGGTGTATCCATCAGGAACTCCGTGTGCATCTGGTCTACCACTTCATAAGCAGCCTTTTTCAGGCTTTCGATCGTCGCGAAATGATACATCACAGGCTGAGTGGAGCAATGGAGCTGCTCCGCTACCGTCCTGGCGTTGATCTTGTCGACACCGCCCTGCCTGGCCACATCGACGGCGGCTCGAACGATCATATCTCTTGTAACCTTCGTTTTCGGCGGCATAGGGATTCCTTTCTTCGATTTATAACTCTCATTATATAACACTGATTATATATTATTTTGATATTCTGTCAATACGTATCCTTCGTTTTTCACACATTCCCAGACATCACAGATTGTTAACATTTCTCTCGAAATTTCGTTAAAAACTATCTATAGGGAATTCATAAATCACCTCTATACTACAGGCATACAAAGAAAAAAGGAGGTCAGCAACCATGTTGAACGAATATGATCAGAATGCTGAATACAATATGAATCAGGAAACACAGAACCAGGAATTCCAGCAGCCGGAGATGCCGGCAGCCTATACGGAAGCTCCACAAACAACCACTAAGTCAAAGAAACATAAGAACGGCAAGCGCATCGGTCTTGTCGCAGGCATCCTGAGCGGTGCTTTGATCCTCGGCGCAGCCGGTGGCTACGGCGGGAGCGCCCTCTACAATGCAACGAACGCACCTGCCATGAACGCACAGGGACAGATGCCGGGTGAACGTCCGGATGGACAATTCCCAGGCTTCAATGGTCAGAATGGTCAGGGCGAAATGCCGGAACGGCCGGACGCCAATGCGGATCAGGATACAGATAACAAACAGGATGCTCCGGAAGTCGGCGATGGTCAGTTCCCTTTCGGTGCTTTCGGCCAGAAGGAACAGCAGGAAGACGAAACTACGGATAAAAAATCTTCCAAAAAGGATACTTCCGCAGATGCCGAGACGTCCGATGCGAACGCTTCCTTGCAGCTGTCTACCAAATCCAACGGCCAGTCTCTGAGTACACAGGAGATCGCCTCTTACGCGGCTGACGCTGTCGTCGAGATCACGACAGAGGCTGTGAAGACCGGTAATTACATGCAGCAGTATGTAGCCTCCGGCGCCGGCTCCGGTGTCATTATTTCGGAAGATGGTTACATCATCACCAACAACCACGTCATCGAAGACGCGACACAGATCACGGTCACTACTACTGATGGTACGGCTTATGAGGCCAAACTTGTCGGTCGTGACGATAACCTGGACGTGGCACTGCTGAAGATCGAGGCTTCTGGCCTGACCGTCGCTTCCTTCGGTGATTCTGACCAGCTGGCGCTGGGCGAAGAAGTCGTCGCCATCGGCAACCCGCTGGGACAGCTGGGCGGCACCGTGACTGAGGGCATCGTCAGTTCCCTGAACCGTGAGATCACCATCGATGGCAAAGCCATGACACTGCTCCAGACGGATGCGGCCATCAACCCGGGCAACTCCGGCGGCGGTCTGTTCAATGATCAGGGACAGCTGATCGGTTTGGTCGTGGCCAAATCCTCCGGCGAAGACGTCGAAGGTCTTGGCTTCGCGATCCCGATCAACAATGTGCAGGCGATCCTGAACGATCTGCTGAACTATGGATATACCAAGGGCAAGGCGTACCTGGGTGTTTCCCTGCTGGACATCACCAGTGAACAGATGGCCCGCATGTACAACGTTACCGAGATCGGCACCTATATCTACAGTGTCCAGGACGGTTCCGCCGCTGCAGACGCCGGCCTTAAGAGCGGCGACCGCATCATCAGCGTCAACGGTCAGGAGATCGCAGACAGCGATGCCTTGCGCGAACTGATCTCCAATTCCACCGTCGGTGATGAACTGGAATTCGTCATCCAGCGCGGTCTTGGGGAAGATGCCGTGACAGTTACAGTGGGAGAATACGTACCGGAAGCCATGCCGGCCGTATCCCGCTGATACCATACTCCTTCTCACCTAAAAGGACCTGAGGAACGAATCCTCAGGTCCTTTTACTTTGTATCGTCACGTTTTCACAATATTGAAGTTCATTGTCCATTGCTTCGTGCGGGATCAGGATCTCGCTGAAAGCGATGTTTCTGACTTCATAGCCCGGCACGTCATATCCCTTGACCTCGATCGGCGGGCAGTCATGCCACTCATTCCTTCCGGCATTATTATCCAGGAACCGTCCCAGGAGACGGATCCGCTCGAAACGCATGTCTGACAGGGACGGCGGTTCCGGTGCCGCTTCTCCATCATCGTTATAACCCACCGAATGCACCATGAGGTGGGACGTGGTGCAGTCCCGCACGACCACATCGCGCACATAACCGCCCCGTTTTTTCGTAGCCTTGACTTCGATCCCGGACCAGGTCGGCCCCATCTCGCAGTCCCAGATCCGAATGCCCTCGATCCCCCCGGACATCTCGCTGCCGATGCACAGACCGTGGCCGAAGGGTGTGGTGCAGTCAAAGATACGGATATGCCTGGTGGGCCGTCCGATGCGGTTTCCCTCTGGATTCTTTCCGGACTTGATCGCCACGGAATCATCCTCCGTGTAGAAGGTACAGCCGAAAATGGTACAGTCTTCCGAGGAATCCGGATCCCATCCATCGCCGTTCCATACACCCTCAGACCGAAATGTACAGGCATCCGTCACGATATGATCCGAATATATGAAATGTACGTTCCAGGAAGCCCCGTATCCCAAGGTCAATCCATGGATCCAGACATGGGTCGCGTTGCTTATGTTGATCAGACGTCCACGGGCACGGTTTGCCAATGTTTCAGGCCGTTCATATTCGCAGATCCTGTCGCCCAGGGCAGCAAGCTCGTCACGGATCGCTTCTGTTTCCACCGCTTCCGTCGCTTCTCTTAAGAGTTTTCCCCCGCCATAGATCGTACCGGCGCCGCGGATGGTCACGTCTTCACATACCGGTCCTTTCGTATGATCCATCTGTCCCAGATTGAGCAGACTGCGATAGCAGAGACGTTCATATCCCTCAAAGCGGCTGGGGATCTTGGGCAGATAGTCCGCCGGATCACTCGTGCCCTGCAGGACCGCACCTTCCTCCAGCAGGATATCCATGTGGCTGTGCAGGTCCAGCGCACCTGTCAGATAGGTGCCGGCAGGGAAATACAGGGTTGTCTGGGCGTCGCAGGTGTCGATCGCCTGCTGCAGCGCCTGCGTATTCAATGTTTTCCCATCGCCCATGGCACCGCATGTTGTCACATCCAGCTGCTTACGCGCTTCCCGCGTACGGGCTTCGATCGTATAGATCTGCTCCTGCCCCAGATAGACCCGGAATGAATAGGCCGTATCCGGTGTCAGATCTTTCCATGTACAGTGGCTGTGCGTGACGCACTGCTCCGTTCCATCCTCACGGACGACCCGGTAGGACACTGTCCCCCGGGCCGTTTCGGGCTTATCCCAGAACAAAACGATCAGGGTATCAGCCGCGCAGTATTGGATCAGATCTTTCATAGTTTTCCTTTAATGCTTTTGATGTCTCTTGTCATAATCCTGACGGATCTTCGCGAACATGTCCGCGTTCTCAAAGACTGCCGATGCTTCCGCCTGCGTCTTTGCCTGCCTCGCGGCACAGACCACGCCGGATAATACTTCATAATTCAGTCGGGTACCGGCCCCATCATGTTCATAACGCACCGCCCGGTTGGCGCGGATGCCGAAGCGATCCGCCACCCGCACCGCGTCGATATTGGCGCCAAGGAACAGGAACTCCCAGCCATAGTGCTCTTTCTGACGCTCGATCATATGGCGCACCTGCTCGTAGGTGTAGCGGCGGCTGGCATTTTCCATGCCGTCCGTGGTGATGATGAAGATGGTCTTGGCGGGCACGTCCTCCGGTCTGGCGTACTTATGGACGTTCCCGATGTGATGGATCGCACCTCCGACGGCATCCAGCAGAGCCGTGCATCCGCGCACATAGTACTTGTTCTCATCCATAGGCGCCACTTCCCGGATCGGTACACGATCGTAGATCACCTCGTTGATGTCGTCGAACAGTACGACGGATACCAGCGCCTCCCCCTCTTCTTTCTTCTGCTTCTCGATCATACTGTTGAAGCCGCCGATGGTGTCGGCCTCGAGCCCGCTCATGGAGCCGCTGCGGTCCAGGATCAGTACCAGTTCTGTCAAATCGTTTCTCATGATGATATCCTCCTTTGTTTTTTCTGATACAAGGATATCACGTGAGAAAGACTTTATGGTCGCCCGGCAGGCGACATTTCAATAGCCGAGCAATGGCTCGTCATATTCGAACAGCAGGGCGTTGATACTGTATATATCATAGATCCTGTTGTCGATACAGTAGGTGAAGATTCGATCCGCACGGCTGCTGGGGGAAAGGGCGAGACCCGCCCGGCTCAACAGATCCGCGATCTCGCGACGATCCAGCTGCAGCGCGGCGGAAAGGGCCAGTGCTGTTCGCTTTTTCGGCACATAGTCCCGATTGCTGCGGATCTTGGAGAACAGTTTCCGGTCCAGATTGGCCTTCTTGTAGACCTCCACGTCAGTCATGCCGCGCTTATCGATCCAGTGCAGCAGGCACTCCTGGAAGGTCTCCTCATGGCTTTCGAACCCCTCCGCAAAGGCTGGTTTCGCGAATCCCGGGACCGATATCCCGGCTGCTTTAGGTTTTGGGGCCGGCGCCGCCGCGGCAGCATCGGCCATGGGATAGTCCTGACGGTACGGTCGGGGACGGTTGGACCAGCGCTCCCTTTGCTCCCGCGCATGGCTGGCAGCCACATAGGAATCATCGATGAACTGCGGGATATCCTTGGGGAACACGGCAGACAGATCGTAGGCTGTCATATCGAAGACCACCAACGTGATCTCCATGTCCTCGGTCTCCAGGAACCAACGGACGACCCGCAATGCGGTTTCCAGAGCGCGATCCTTCGGGAACCCATAGACCCCTGTGGAGATCATAGGGAAGGCGATGCTTTCGACCTTCAGCTGTTTGGCCAGCAGCAGGCATTTCCGATAGCAGGAGGCCAAAGTCTCGATCTCGCCCGCGGTGCCTCCGTTCCAGACCGGACCGACCGTGTGGATCACGTAGTCCGCACGCAGGCCAAAGGCCTCCGTTACGGCAGCCTCCCCCGGCTTGATGGCGCCGATCTTTTCCCGTGCGGCAAGCATCTGCTCATAGCCGGCCGCCTCGAAGATCGCCCGCTCCGCCCCTCCGCCGCAGATCGGCTTTGGATTGGCAGAATTGACGATGATATCCGCTTGAACCTTCGCGATATCATCCCGAATGATCTGAAATGGCATGATTTACCCTCTCTCTTACAACGTACGTATCACAAAGATCCCCGGGTCGAGACCGCCCGCTTCCGTGCGTGTCTCCGCCAGGAGGCGCATCGTACGGCGGTGTTTTTTGATCTCGTCCCGCAGCAGGCCGACTTCCATGGTATACAGCACCGCGGTACCTCCTGATTTCAGCCACCGGGGCAGTGCATCGAACAAAGCCTCATACAGCGCCAGATTCGTCTCATGGTCGCCCACCCGATTGCCAAAAGGCAGGTTGGAGATCACTTCGTCGAAGCGTTCCTTAGCTTGGAATTGTCGGCAGTCCTTGACGATAAACTTCGCCTCCAGTCCCGCCGCTTCCGCATTGTTCTCCGCGATGCGGATCGCTTCTTTGGAGATATCGATCCCGAACAGGTTACCGCAGGTATCGAACCTGGCCCGTTCGATCAGCATGGTGCCGCTGCCGCAGCAGGGATCCAGGACGCTGGCTCCTGCTTTCAGATACGGTCCGGCCCACTCCATGACCGCGGCCGCGTTGGCCGGATGGATGGAGGCCGCCACTGTGCCCGTGCGATAGCTGAAACGGGGATCCGGCAGCGTGCAGAGCTTCAGATAGACCGTCGTACTGCGTCCATGCTGTTCGACCCGCAGCTCGGTATCATAGTCAGAAGTGGAATTCACCAGATCCTCGTGCTCCAGAGCGGAAGCGATCTGCCGGCTGACTGTACCGCGGTCCACGTTGGCCTTCAGTTCGATCCGGTAGGCATAGGGCGGTTCCCCCTCGTAGACCTTATGCAGCAGTTCGACCAGGTTGGGCAGGACACGCTTGCCGAGGATCTTCCCCCAACGTTCCGGGGGTGCCTGAAACGTCAGCAGCGGGAACAGGATCTCTCGCCAGGAACGCGCCTGCAAAAGCGATTTGAAGGACGTCAGTGTCACGGCGACACGACCAGGTGCTTTGACTTCGCCGGTAAGGCCTGCGGACCTCAGTTCCTGCACTAACGCTTCTTCCAGATGTCTGGCCGTGATCAGTTCGGCCTGCAGGCCACGGGGCAGCGCTCTGACTTTGTGGTGCTTCTGTGGTGCATGCGCTGTCCGCACGGTGCGCAGCGCTTCTTCTTCCGCCTTGACATGCTTGGCTTCCTCAGCCGATGCCGCAGCAGGTACCTGGTACTCCGCAAGCTTGTCCCCGCAGCCCAGAGCTCCGAGTGCCAGGATCTGCGAAGGCCGGACCATACGCACGGATTCCTGCTGGAAAGCCGCAAGCAATGGCACGCCGTCCTCCGGCCGCTTCAGAAGGCCGGCCAGACGCGCCGCGTTTTTCCGTACCTTGGGCAGGGGATCCTGCAGCAGACTGGCCATGTCTGCAGGTAAGATCTCCGCAGACAGGCGCTCCTGATATGCTTTGGCACGTGCCGCACGTACCCAGACCGCCAGCACCGCCGCTCGAAGATCTTCCCGTTCTAAAAGCGAAGGCAGCACTTTCCAGGCTGCCTCGATCTCGATCCGGGCCGGGCCGTTCGGCGCCGTCAACTGCCGTATCGCTTCATCTTTTGTCATCATCATTTCTGCAGCAGATCCTTGAGTCTGCCCATGGCTTCTACCGTGTTTTCATACGTGCTGAAAGCTGTCAGGCGGAAATATCCCTCGCCCTGCTTACCAAAGCCAGCGCCTGGTGTACCGACGATCCCGGCTTCCTCCAACAACAGATCGAAGAAGCTCCAAGAATCCATCCCATTCGGGCAGCGCATCCAGATATAAGGAGAATACTTACCGCCCGTGTACCAGATGCCCAGCGCATCCAGCGTATCCGCGATCACTTTCGCATTGCGCATGTAGTACGCCAGGTTCTCCCGCGTCTGCCGAATGCCTTCCTCCGTGAAGACTTCCGCCGCACCGCACTGGATGATATAGGAGACACCATTGAACTTGGTCGTCTGCCGGCGCAGCCACATGTGATTCAACGGCTCCAACGCCTTCGGCACGATGGTGTAGCCGCAGCGGGTCCCGGTGAAGCCGGCCGTCTTGGACAGGGAGCAGAACTCGATGGCGCACTCTTTCGCGCCTTCGATCTCGTAAATGCTGCGCGGCAGGTCTTTTGTGGCTACAAAGGCCTCGTACGCACTGTCAAACAGGATCACCGCATCATTCTTTCTCGCGTACTCCACCCAGCGCTTCAACTGTTCGCGATCATAGACCGCGCCGGTCGGATTGTTCGGAGAGCATAAATAGATGATATCCGCAGCTTCTTCCGGTGGATCCGGCAGGAACCCGTTGCTCTCACAAGCCTGCATATAACGGATGGCCCGCCCCGCCATGATATTGGTATCCACATAGACCGGATAGACCGGATCGGGCACCAGGACGGTATTGTCCACATCGAACAGATCCAGGATATTGCCAACATCGCTCTTTGCGCCATCGCTGATGAAGATCTCATCGATCGCAAGCTCCACGCCGATGCGGGCATAGTAGGACTGCACGCGCTCACGCAGGAAATCGTACCCCTGCTCCGGGCCATATCCATGGAACGTTTCCTTCGCTGCCATATCATTGACACCTTTATGCAAGGCTTCGATCACGATCGGCGCCAAAGGCCTGGTCACGTCGCCGATGCCCATGCGGATGATGCTTTTTTCCGGATGCGCAGCGGCATACGATGCGACTTTACGATTGATATTGGCGAACAGATAGCTCTGCTCCAGATCCTGGTAATGTGCGTTGATTTTCATAAATGACTCCTTATGTGTACTGCGATGAGGCAGGAATCGCTTCTGCCTCTCAAAACCCATAGTATAAGTATACCCTACCTCGCAGCAAATGGGAATACTGTTTTTCACGAAATCCATGCCCGTTATCCTGATGATTTCCGGCAAAACAGACCGAACGACCTTGACAAAAACAAACAGGAGCAATATAATACAGAAGATGAACGAGGGAGTAGCTTACACGGTCACGTGCAGCATATGTCGTCAATACGAGAGGTTTTCTCTCCGGGATATGTTCTAAGAAGCGAGACTTTTTCTGCAATATGCTTTGTGGAAAAGGTCTCTTTTTGTTTGTCGGGTATTTATGCATTCCTTCTTGAAATATAGTTCCTGTATAGGTATAATAAAAATGTTATACTTCGATAACAGAAAGGTCTGTCCCGCTTCATGACATTCATTTTCATTCTGAACAGTATCCTGTTAGGCGTCGGGCTGGCCATGGACGCATTTTCGGTTTCGCTCGCCAATGGTCTGAACGATCCGCTGATGCCGCGCAGCCGGCTATGTCTGATCGCCGGTGTCTATGCCGGCTTTCAGTTTGCCATGCCTATGATCGGCTGGTTCTTTGTCCGTACCGCCGCGGAACGTTTTACCGCATTACAGCAATACATTCCCTGGATCGGTTTCCTGCTGCTGATGTACATCGGCGGCAGCATGCTGATGGAAGGGATCCGAAAGGGAACGCAGGAGGATGCTCCGACACGTCCGCTGACGGCCGGACTTCTGTTGATGCAGGGTGTTGCGACTTCCATCGATGCACTATCCGTTGGCTTTACCATCGAACACTATGGTGTGGGATCTGCTATCATAGCTTCTCTCATCATTGCGGTAGTCACCTTCGTCATCTGTGTATGCGGCCTGATCCTGGGACGTGCCGTGGGTATGCGCTATGCGCGCCACGCTTCCATATTGGGCGGTGTCATCCTGATCGGCATCGGTCTGGAGATCATAATCGAGCATCTTTTTTTCTGATCGATATCTGTGGAGCACATCAAAACTTTCTTTAGGAGGTATATATGGTCCTCGCAGTATTCTTGTTTATTGTTGGTTTTGTCTGCCTGATCAAGGGCGGTGACTGGTTCGTGGACGGCGCGGTCGGCATTGCAGAACGCTTCCACCTGCCGGAGCTTTTGATCGGCGCTACGATCGTTTCCATTGGTACCACCCTGCCGGAGGTCATGGTCTCCGCAGGCTCCGCTTTGAGCGGTCATGGCGAGATCGCTTACGGTAACGCTATCGGTTCCGTCATCTGCAATACGGCCTTGATCAGCGCCATCACTGCCGCTGTGAAACCCGGTCCGGTCGAAAACAAAAGTATGCGCCAGCCGGTCATCTTCTTCTTTATCGCAGCCATCCTGTATTGTGCCGTCGCCTATACGTCCCGGTTCTTCAGCCGCACGATCGGTATCGTTCTTTTAGCCGTTTTCGTAACGTATATGGTCCTCAGCGTCCTGCAGGTCATGCGCAATCCGCAGCAAGCTCCTGTGCCTGAGGAAGATGAAGAAAACGCCGGTGATAAGAAGGAATCCAGCCTGGCTAAGGACCTGATCCTGCTGATCGTCGGAGCCGCGTTGATCGCCGTCGGTGCCCGCCTGCTGATCGACAACGGTACTAAGATCGCGGAAGCACTGGGCGTGCCGGAATCCGTTATCGCTCTTACGTTCGTTGCTCTCGGCACTTCTCTGCCGGAATTGATCACTGCCATCACATCTTTGATCAAGGGCCACGGCTCTCTGTCCCTGGGCAACGTCATTGGTGCCAACCTGTTCAACCTTGTACTGGTCAGCGGTCTTTCCATCACGCTGAACCCCTTCTCCATTCCGACAGGCAAACTGATCGCCGGGCACAATGCTTCCCTGGTCCTGGACCTGCCGATCATGCTGTTCGTCATGGCCTTCCTTACCTTACCCGCATTGTTCCGTGCAAAGGTAACACGGTTCCAGGGCGTCACACTGCTTGTGATCTATTTTGCTTATTGTGTACTTCAGTTTGTGATCTGATTTCAGGAGATACTCATGCATCATCGAGCATTATCGCCAGTTTTGGCTTTCATCCTCTCTTTGACGATCCTTCTGCCCGCCTGCACTACGATCCGGGCTGAAGAAGCATGGTCCGGAGAGGATGTTTCTGTATCCGAAGAAACCAGTGCTGCAGAAACATCCTCCACGGAAGAAGCACAGCCGGCCTCTGAAAATGAAGACGATACGTCTCCTGTTCTGCCGGAAGGCTCGCAGGCATCCGATAGTCCGGAAGTGCCGCAGGAAACGGATCATTCCGAAACATCCGATGCGTCTGAGGTTCTCGTACTCATGCCTGAGGCACCTGCCCTTGGCACGGCCGCGAACCAAAAGTCCGGCATCAAACTGACCTGGCAGCAGGCAGAAAACGCTGTATCGTATCAGGTCCTGCGCAAGGATGCAGGAGCGGATACGTGGACCATTCTTGGTGAAACAGCCAGCCTTTCCTATACCGATATGACGATCGAAAGCGGTATGGACTGCGCCTATTCGGTCTGTGGACTTGCCGTGGATGGATCCGTCGGTCCGTATGATCCTGATGGGCTGAAGATCTCTCGTGTTGCGGAACCTGTCGTTTCCACCTCCATCTGTGAGACCGGTACGTTGGTCGCCTGGGATCCGGTCCCGGGTGCTGCCCGCTACTATGTCTACCGAAAGATGGGTACCGAAAGCTGGACCCGTATCGCTACGGTCAAAAAAGGCACCTCCTGGATCGATACCAACGTCAAGAATGGGAATCGTTGGCTGTATACGGTCAAAGCGCGGCGTTATGCCAACGACACCTATTATAACAGTTCTCATTCCGCTGGCATCTCTTCTCTCTTCCTGAGCGCGCCTGAAAACGCCAAAGGCAGTCGTGTGGACTTTACTTCCCTCAAGATCCTTTGGGCCAAAAACGCCACAGCCGCGGGATATGAAGTGCAGTACGCCACCGACGATGCATTTACCAAAAACCTTAAGTCACTGCGGATCGATGATCCGGATCAAGTCGAGGTGCAGATCAGCGATCTTACGAAGGGCAGCCTCTACTATATACGTGTACGCTCCCTGGGCACTTTCAAGGACAAAGAGATCTCTTCCTGGTGGAGTCCGGTCTTTTCTGTCGATACTCTGCTCAAACCTTCGGTTACCGGCCTGTGCCACACCTTTACCCGCAAAGCCTCCAAAACGATCCGCGACACGATCACCATCAAGAACGCAGACAAAGGCACCCTGAAGCTCCAATACTACAACGCTTCCAAGAAGAAATGGGTCACCAAAGAGACTTATGCACTGACAGGCGCTAAGTCACAGAAGATCACGATGCAGTATCCGGGCAACTGGAAAAAGAAGATCACCACCAAGTGGCGCGTCTATATCCCCAAGACCTCAAACGCCAGATCATACAAGTCTTCTACGATCCAGATCAATGCTCAGAACATTAAAACACTGAAGCTTTCTTCGCCGAGCGCTGTGATCGTGCGTGGCAGTGATGGTGCAGTCCTCTACAACAAGAACGCCTATCAGGCGCGGGAGATGGCCAGCACTACCAAGATGATGACTGCGCTCCTGACATTGGAGAACGTCAAGCTGAAGGCCAAAGTCACCTATACGAAAGAAGCGGATGAGACCGGTTGGGGCTGTCTTTATCCGGACGTTGGTATGAAATTCTACTGTAAGGATCTGCTGCACGCTCTGCTGATCGAATCTTCCAACGATTCCGCGACTGCTTTGGCGCAGCACATCTCCGGTTCCGTTTCCAAATTCGCAAAAAAAATGACCAAGCGGGCGGCTGAGCTCGGGTGCAAAGACACGAACTACAACAACCCCCATGGTCTGCATGGAAAAACTCATCACTCTACCGCTTATGACCTATGTCTGATCCAGCGCGAGTGCTACAAATATGACACCTATCGCTCCATCATCCTGAAAAAGAAGTACACCTTCTCCGACGTTTCGAAAACATATACGCACACCGCCTACACAACGGATGATCTTCTCGCAAAGAATATCTCGGGGTTCAAAGGCGGTAAGACCGGTTGGATCGAGGAAGCCGGCAACTGTTTCTCCGGCATTTACGAATACAAAGGGGAGACCTACTTCTTCACCGTGTTAGGCAGCGATTGGTCCGCACAGCGTTGGAAAGACTGTGAGTCTCTGATGGCTTATATCAGAAAATATCGCTAAAGTTAAGAAAACCGCTCTTGCGAGCGGTTTTTTTGTGGTTCAGGATGCAGCAGCGGTTGCAGCCTCACGTTCCCGTACGATTTGATTGATCACGATCTGCAGACAGAGTTCCAGGTCGAGTTCCGGCACACCGTAGGCAGCCGCAGTGATCAAAGCCGCATGCATGAGCCTGGTCTTCTTAGTCATATCCCAACCTTTATACCTGTGCTCCTGCAGCCATTGGAATACTTCCTGTACGGATGCCGCGAGAATCTCCGGGCTCTCACCGCTCCGCATCAGCAGCGCCAGGGCTGCCATCTCGCTGTATCGGCCATAGCGCAGTCCATTCTGTTTCAACAGGTCATACAGCTGGCGCAGGCGTTTCGTACTCTGCTCCGCCGGTTCTTCTGATAAGGACAAGACAAGCGCCGCACCTCGGCCGCCTTCGCCTTTAGAAAACAATGCACCTAAGGCAGCGTAATATACGCGGATCCGATCGATCGCGGCTTCCTTGGAACCCAATCCGATCAAAGGATACAGGAAGGAAGGGCAATCGCTTTTGGAGAATCGCATTGGATTCTCATGTTTGATCTGTTTATAGACCTGTTTGGCATCCTGCACCATTTCTTCCATCTGCCATGCAGAGATCTGATCCTGCAGCTGCATGGCCGCCAGCGCCGTCTGACTGCTGCGTCCGAATGACTTCTTCATCACATTGTAAGCTTCTTTGGCCGTATCCATAGCGGTCTGCGGTTCCCCACATGCAGAAAGGGCCAGAATGCAGGCGTTCTGCGCATATCCACGAAACCCTGAAAAGATCCCTGTTTCACTTTTCAGGATTCTCTTGCTATCTCGCAGCAGGTCCTCATCCAGCACAAGCTGATCCAGAAAACGAACTGCATACAATCCAGTGATCCTGTGTTCCCGGGTACGCAACGCCTGTTCGATCTTCGTACGATTTTCCAGGAACCTTTGGCATGTCCTCTGCAGTATTTCGTTCATTTCATTTCCTCTCCATCTTCATGATACCCAATTCATTCAGGAGGCCCTGTGCGGCCAAACCACGGCAGTATGCCAGCAGCAGTGCCTCATCCCTTGTTTCAAACATGGCGGTATAGCAGTAACCTCGATTTGGATCCTTTTCCAGGATCACAGGATCCGACCACGTCGCACCTTCATCCGTAGATCTTCGCAGTACGAGCGGTGTCCGACGCTTGTCCGGGTCCGGATTATACACGGCACATATGGTCTGATCCAAAGTGCGGTACACCGACATGGGTGATAATGGCGATGTAAAGATCGTGGGCACCGGATCACTAAAAGATACGCCTCCATCCGTCGAAAAGCATTGATATTGACAGCCAAGCGCGGTACGTGCCCACAGCCAGATCGTCCCATCCTTTAGTTCCAGAACGCCTGGTTCCTGCAGAAAACTGCGGCTTCCAGTGAGTGCGATGCGAGCGTCAGTCATCTGGAAGGAGGCTCCATCATCGCCAGAGGCCAGCAGGTAGACCGTACTGTTGAAATTGACGGCTTCGAACTTGTCGTAGACCCGCAGCCACACGTAACCGGCCTTAAGCTTCTGCTCCGGGCTGTCCACCAGCGGACCATTCTCATGACGCGCGATCGGCACCATGATGCAGCCATTTTTCAACCGTATGAACCGTTGGTTGTTGATCACGAAATACCCGGCCGGCAGATCCAGCAGACAGCGCTGCGTTTCGAATGATGCACCTGTCCACACTGTCCGGCCGATCCCTGCGCTTCCGTCCATCTCTTTGATCAGGAAATAGAAGCAGGGCGTTCCGTCTGCAAGCGGCATCGCTGAAACACTCATGATATTCCAGGTGCCAAAGTCCCCGGCGCGGGCGATGCACTGCGGCTTACTCCAAGTCTCTCCCTCATCGGCAGAGCGGATCATGTAGACGTCCGAAGGTCCATCATCCGCGCTGTCCGCGGAAATGAACCGGCTGTACGCAAACCATATCTCCCCATTGGGCGCCCGCAGGAAATCACCCTCACTGTTGCGGCCGTTCTCACCGCCGGGCATCAGAGACCCAACAAGCCTTGTCTTCATATCAATCCACCCAGGACACCGGATTTCCGGTCCGCGGCAGCGCTTTACGATCCGGCAGACCATTCTTGGCATAGCCAACGGAAAGGGCACCGTAGACACGCTCCTCCTCCGTTAAGCCGATCGTCCGCAGATACTGTGTGATGACCTCATTCTCATTCAGCCACTTGAGTTGATTGATCCAGCAGGTGCCAAGGTCCAGCGCATTGGCCTCGATCATCATGTTTTCCAGGCAGCAGGCACAATCAGCGATATTGTTACCATATTCGATGCGGTTGGCCGTCAGGATCAAGACCGGTGCGTTGTAATGAAAGACGTAGACTTCGCCTTTGGAACGGCGGATCGCACCAGCCAGAGACTTATACATGCCGGGCGTCTCTTCCATTTTGGAAAACTCCTGCTTGACCAGACGAGCCAGTTCTGCCAGGATCTCCTGATTTCGGATCACGATGAAATGTGTGGTCTGGTTGTTACCGCCGCTCGGCGCATAACGCCCCGCTTCCAGCACCTGCTCCAGTTTCTCCTGTTCTACCGGTCTGTCACTATAGACACGCGTACTGCGGCGTGTCAGGATCGCTTCTTCAGCTCTCATACATGTACTCCATTCTCTCTTCGGCAGACAGCTTATTATATCGCCCGCCATGTGTACTGACCTTATGCATGCCCAAACGCTCCATGATGCGGCAGGATGCTGCGTTTTCCGCATCACAATGCGCACGGAATCTGCGGATGCGCAAGGTCTTTTGTGCATATGCTTTCAGCGCCAGCGCCGCTTCCAGCGCATAGCCCTGATGCTGATACTCTTTGTTGAAGATCCATCCCAATTCCCCGGTATGGTCTTCATCGTACAAATACAGGCTCACCGCGCCGATGTGGATGTTGTCCTTCCAAACAGCGAATTCATAGTATCCTGGCTCCGGCTTTCGCCACTCTCTAGCCGCCTTCTCCAAAAAGTCCTTCGTTTCTTCGATGGTCTCGTGTGGCAGATGGACCATCCACCGGGCCGTCTCCCGATCACCGGTATAAGCAAACGTCGACTCCAGATTTTCCGGACCGTTGGGCCTGAGCACCAACCGTTCCGTACGGATCGGCGCCTGCTTCAACAGCCAGGCAAATCCTTTAGCAGTCCGCAACGCCGGATCCCGAAAATGATTGCCTTCATTCCACTCCAAAACGCTTGTTTCCGGCAGAAGCTCGTGCATGCGGCGGATACAGCTGCCGACACGGGCCATGGTCTGATTGCGGGTCTTCTCCTCTTTCGTACCCAGGCTCAGATACACGGAGTTCGTTCTGCATACCTGCTTCTCCGCAAGATCGATCCAGCCCGGATACCAGACCGAGGGCGAGACCGCTGCCACACCGTCGAATCGATCGGTCTGATATGCTGCCCAGAGCGCAAAGAACCCGGCCAGAGAGTAGCCACCCAGATAGATGGTGTCCGCTTCCTCCGGCAGTGATGCTTCGATCCCCCGCAGCGTCCTGCCCGCTCCGTCACCAAAGGGTTCCTTGCCGAAAACAGGCGGCGCCGGCCAAGGCGCAAGATCTTCATTCCAGTCGGATACCGGGACCGGCACCAACTGAAAATCATCACGTCCTGATAGCTGACGGATCAGCTGATATTCCTCATCGAGATTTTCATCCTGGAAGACGGGTTGGACGAGGAGGATGGGACTGATATTGCTTTTAATTTCCTGATTAGCAAGAATTGTGTCAAAACATTGTTTGTCTTTTAACATTTTGGTCTGTTTTTTATATTTATTGTTATTTTCTTTGTTTATATTGCTTTTTCAGAAATATTTTGATATACTGTTTATGTATTTCGGTTTGACGTCCATTACCTGATTTTCCGCTTATGTCGCGGCTGATCAGGTAATCTTTTTATCTGTACCTGATAATTTGAAATCGTACATTCTAATACTGTCGAAAATGGATCTTTTTTCATTTCTAAACAGTATTCTCTATCCGAAGGAACGATAATACTGTAAGAAAACCTCCAATCGCCCTTATCTTCCCTGATTTCGACAGTATTTTCCCGCTTTGGATGCTCATATCAGGTAACGATTCTGAAATTACCTTATAATCACTGTTTCATATCATAAATCATGTAAAAGAAAGGAGTATTTGATGCCAAAATACTTTCTGCCGATCCAGCAGCAGCTCTCAATAGTTGATCAATACCTGCAACAGGTCGCTTCTTCTCTGAAGGATAAGCCCCCCGGCATTCTGAATGTCCAAATCAACCATCGTTATCCGCAGTATTACTTCAAGGCTCGAAAAGATGATCCCCGCGGTACCTACATTCGAAAGGAGAATCTCGAATTCGCCGCCGCTTTGGCACAAAAGGACTATGAAGAGAGATTCCAACAAGCAGCCGAACGGGAAACAAACACTTTGCAGCGTTTGCAAGATCAAGGTCTTCAACGCAGTGCTTCTACGCTTTTTAAAGCATTGTCTGATCCTTATGAAAAGCTGACAGATGCACGAAAAGAGTTGGTACATCCTTATGTGCTGCCAGATGATCTTTTCGTATCCTCCTGGCTTGAGACAGACTATGAAAGGAAACCGTTTTACCCAGAGGATCTTTTGATCCATACGAAGAATGGACAACGCGTCCGCTCTAAAAGTGAAAAGATCATAGCCGATACATTGGATCATTTGCAGATCCCCTATCTTTATGAGTTCCCGCTGCGGCTTCCATCCGGTATTCTTTATCATCCGGATTTCACTCTTCTTGACGTTCGCGAGCGAACAACGGTGATTCTCGAGCACTTTGGTCTCATGACCGATCAATCCTACTGTCTGAACAGTATGGACAAGCAAGACCAATACCTAAAGGCTGGTTTCGTCCCTGGTTATGACCTTCTCTACACCATGGAGGGGGGACGTCATACACTGGATCAGGCAAGTCTCACGCGTCTATTGACCGCACGGTTCTTATGACGTGCTCATCTCCGTCCATGCCGGTATGAATCCTGCTTTCTGGGCAACGCGCTGCGAATTGATATGGGAGACCGAGGTGCCGTAATAGGGCAGGATCCCCAGATCCAGGATCTCATTCTTGAGGATGGAGACCAGTGTCGGGCCGATCCCAAGGCCCTTCGCCGCAGGATCCACGTTGATGCCGATCTGCCACATGGTGGGGCTATCCGCGCTGGCGCCGGCCATGCCCAGGAACCTGCCGTCTTTCCAGGCTCCGGCGCCGATCATATCCGGTGCTGCCGGTTGGAACGAAAAAGCCTCATCCATACGATCGTCACCACGGAACTGCTCGATCTCGTCGCCGCGATAGAGGACCACGTCATAGTCCACAGGCTGGATCTTTGATCTTTCCGTCGCAATATAGAACGGGTGCAAATGTGTGACGCTGTGTCCGTATTCCTTCAGTTTCTCATTGAGCGGTAGGATGGTCTTAGGCTCCATGAACCATTCTCCGGGAAACGCGGCATACTGTGTCTCGCACCACTTCAGGATCTCCGGAGCCCCGGTAAACAAAAGCTTGTTCTTCAATGATACGGCCTTAAGAAAACAACCCTTTTCTTCATTGAATCGTCTGCGGCCTTCCAACGGCTGATATACATGAAAATGATTGGCGCTGTCGGTCACCTCTTCCACCGGGCAGCAATAATCCAATGACAGTTGTTGATATAGGATCTCTTTCAAGTTTCAGTACTCCTTTTTCGGGACCTCTTTCAAATCATACCGACGCATGAACTCCTTCAGATCCGCGTCGGACCGGATCAGCATGACTTCTTCAAAATGGCCGGTCTTGCGGTCTTTGAAACCGGCGGCCGTCTCACCCGTGCAGATGCTGGCATGCAGCATCGGGGTCTTCTCAGCCGGATCGAAGGTCAAGACCTGTTTTTTCTTTCCAAACATGGGATCAGCTCCTTCCATTCAGAGATCTCCAGATGCGGAAGATCGCTGTCGGCCTTGCTGCGGAACAAGATCGGGTACAATCCAGCCGATACGGCGCCTTTCACATCGAATTCATAACTGTTTCCACAATACCATACTTCCTCCGGAACGAGACCTGCCTTATGCAAAGCCAGATCGAACAGTGCAGGCAAAGGTTTGCGATATCCATAATCACTGCTCGCCAGGATGAATTCAAAATCATGATCCGGCAGCAGGCGGTCGATCCGCCGCCGCAAAGCCCGCCCTGACCACTGGATATTACTGATGACACCGGTCCGGATCCCGCGTGCTTTCAACTCTTTCAGCAGAGCAGGCACACCCTCGATCACGCAGCTGTCGCCGCAGCCGTCCCAATAGATCTCCTCGATCTTATCGTAAGGCACAGTAAATGTGATGTCCAGCATCTCATACTGCATCCTCAGGTTCTGCAGTTCGGTCAGTTCGAAGCCGGCACTGCGGGCTGCTCCATAGTCATGAAAGATCCTCGTGCCCCATGCGGCTGACTCCTCCGGCGTAATGCCGCGAGGGTTTTCTTTTATATAAGCGAAGACCGCTTTTTCGCCCTGCAGCGGGTCGAAATCCGGCTCATCCATCAAAGTACCGCCGTAGTCGAACAGGATCATTTTGGGCATCATGCGTCTGTCCTTCCCAGCGCGAACTGGCTGTTATACAGTTCCGCATAGAATCCGCCTCGTTTCAGCAGGCTCTCATGATCGCCCTGTTCCACGATGCGGCCGTCTCGCATGACCAGGATGATATCCGCCTCCTGGATGGTGGACAGGCGGTGTGCCACGATAAAACTGGTACGACCCTGCATCATCTTCGCAAAAGCCCTCTGGATGCGGATCTCGGTGCGGGTATCGATAGAAGACGTGGCTTCATCCAGGATCAGCATGGGCGGCAGCGCCAGCATCAGACGTGTGATACACAGCAGCTGCTTCTGTCCCTGGGACAGGCCGCCTCCATCTTCGCCGATCACCGTGTCATACCCCTGCGGCAAGCGCTTGATGAAGCTGTCCGCATGGGAGGCCTTGGCTGCCGCGATCATTTCTTCTTCCGTGGCATCCGGTTTTCCGAACACGATGTTTTCACGGATCGTGCCGGCCTTCAGCCAGGTCTCCTGCAGGACCATGCCATATTGAGACCGCAGGTCCTTGCGCGTTGCTTTCTGAACGTCCGTGCCATCCACATAGATCGCACCTTTCTGCGGATCATAGAAGCGCATGAGCAGGTTGATCATGGTGGTCTTGCCGCAGCCCGTCGGTCCAACGATGGCTACCCGCTGACCCGGCGCGACTTTCAGGTTGAAGTTTTCGATCAACCGCTGCTCCGGGACATAGGAGAAGGAGACGTTCTCGATCTCGACGCGGCCTTCTGCCCGCCGCACACCCTTTGCATCCAGGGTACCCAACGGCTCCGCCGGATCAGCGTCCGGTGTCTGCGGCTCTTCCTCGATCAATTCAAAGAGACGAGCCGCGCAGGCAAGCGCATTCTGCAGTTCGGTCACTACACCGGAGATTTCATTGAAAGGCTTGGTATACTGGTTCGCATAACTCAGGAATGCTGACAGCTGACCGATCGTCAGCAGGCCTCTTAAGGCCGAGAACGCACCCACGACGCCGACGCCGGCATAGACCAAGCTGTTGACGAAACGAGTCGCCGGATTGGTCAGAGAGGAAAAGAAAGTGGCACGCAGGGAATATCTGCGCAGCCGCTCGTTGATCTCAGCGAACCGGCTGATGGCTGCCTTTTCATGTCCAAAGGCCTGCACTACCTTCTGCCCACCGATCATTTCATCGATCAACGCCGTCTGCTCGCCGCGGGTCTCCGACTGCAGACGGAACATGGT
>JAEEGL014323317.1_pt1 | contig 22202 bp, 22 predicted proteins | sample 9134231 | NCBI WGS metagenome assembly JAEEGL01 (sample SAMN16246548, study PRJNA631951) | gut metagenome | biome: gut microbiome; feature: rumen; material: fiber-attached | host: Bos | place: Iran: Karaj | collected 2018-10 | reverse complement strand
GACGCATACCGAAAGGCCATGCTCATATTTCATCGCGACAGTCTCGACACAGTTCCCGTCTGAAAATGAGAACAGATACTTCTCTGTGCCATCGGAGGAAACCTGCCTTCTTACACATTCAGCAGAAGGTATAGAGTACTCTGAAGCAAGCCAAACACGTGTCGAAGCTGGAAGATTCGTCATCCTCTCAAAATCCGACACTCTTTTCCGGTGAAGCCATTCAAACAGCTGGTCAGCCCTGAATGAAGGCTCTCCCCTCTCCTTGAACAGTTCCTTTAGTTCCGCTTTGTATAAACGGCAGATATCCATAAATTTATTTATATCATATTTTGACCATCGCCGCTACAAAGAATCCCTCACTGCCGCCTATTCCGGGTACGAACGATATCATGTCCCTATCCACAGAAGCAAATGACGGTACCCTTTCAGGAAGCGCAAGCCTGAACTGTCTGTGCTCAGCAAGGAATCTGTCTATCACATCCCTGTTCTCGCGTTCAAGAACGGTGCATGTACTGTAAACTATCCTTCCGCCGTCCCGCACCAGCCGTGCCGCGTTGCACAGGATGGAATACTGTATCTCCGGAAGAGGCTCACTTACAGCCGGCGATTTATATCGAAGCTCCGGTTTGGATGCCATCTCTCCGTAACCAGAACATGGAACATCACAGAGAACGGCGTCAAACTGCATGTCACTATGATACTCCGAAGCATCAGTGCAGATTGTTTCGACTATGTTAATTCTCTCCCTGGATGCAGTCTTGCGAACAAGTTCGAGCCGCCGCTGGCTCGAATCAAGTGCGATCAGCCTGCCCTCGTTGTTCATATCCTGTGCCAGGCACATCGTCTTTCCTCCCGGCGCGGAGCACATATCCAGTACAGTTTCTCCGGGAACAGCATTCACAGCGTATGCGGAAACCTGGGCAGGGAGACTCTGGATCCTTATCTCGCCGGATTCTATCATTGATGACCTTCCGCTGAAGCCGGAAACTATCCTGAGGCAGCCGGGAAGCTCCGTTTTCTCTGTTTCGATTCCTTCATCTTTGAGGTGCGCCATGGCTGAATCTTCATCTGTGATCAGCGTATTAACCCTAAGGTAAGTGTCTGAAGGTTCAAAAAAGGAAGCAAGGATCTCTTCCGCATCGGTTCCGTACTGTCTACGGAACATCTCTGCAAGTTCTGGGCAGACGCTGTACCTGAGCGAGACCTTCTCATTATCGTCAGAGGCGCTGTTTATAACCGACTCAAGTTCAAGAGCTGAACATCTGCGCAGTACGGCATTCACAAGACCTGCTGCAGAAGATTTTCTGAAAGCCCTGCAGAGATCGACGCTCTCACTGATCGCAGCCCGGGCAGGCACGGAATCCATCCAGAAGATCTGATAAACTCCGGCTCTAAGTATCTCAAGCACTTCCGCATCGAGTTTAGCAAGCGGTCTGTCCAGACATGACGAGATGATACTGTCGGCGGTAAGCTTTCTCGACAGCGTACCGTAAACCAGCGCGGTACAAAAACCCCTGTCCCTCGCATCAAGCCCGCTTGAGGCAAGCTCCTGCAGAAGGACAAGGTTTGAAAACCCACCGCGCTCGCAGCGCAGAAGGCAGTCTATGGCTTTTTTTCTGGCGTTCGGCATCAGTTCTGTATCCTGCTCCCGACTGAGAAACGCTTACCTCTGGCCCACTCAACTCCGGTCATCCTGCGGCTTCCTTCCGGGATGACATCGCCTATCTGAACGCTTCCCTCCGATGCGGCGATAACGAGAGGAGAAAGCGACACTATCTCCCCGGGTTCTCCCTTCATTTCACTGAGGGAAGCAGAGCATACTTTTATGCGTTTGCCGTCATGCGTAAAACTTGCGACAGGCCAGATGGACAGGCCCCTTATCAGATTGACAATGTCCGATGCGCTCTTCCCGAACGAGAACTCTCCCTCTGATTTCTCTATGGGAGGCGCAAAGGTTGCCTGACTGCCGTCCTGCGGCGTCCTGACAGCCCTACCTTCCGCTATGTCTCTGATAACACGGCAGAAAAACGGACCTCCTACCTCTCCCATCTTCAGGAAGAGAGCATCAGCGTCCATATCCCCGACAGGGATCTCGACCGTATCGATGATATCGCCTGAATCCATATTCGCGTCCATCATGATAGCGGTAGCGCCTGTGACCGTCTCCCCGGCCATGATGGCTCTCTGGATCGGCGCTGCCCCGCGGTATTTCGGCAGGAGCGAACCGTGTAGATTGATACATCCCAGCCTCGGAATATCCAGGACCTCCTGAGGAAGGATCCTTCCGTATGCTACGACTGCGATCAGGTCGGGATCGAGTTCCCTGATCACCTGAGCCGCTTTGCCGTTTTTGAATCCCTTAGGCTGGAATACCGGGATGCCGAGTTCCTCTGCGAGCGGTTTAACGGGAGGCGCAGTCAGCACCTGCTTTCTTCCTACCGGCTTATCCGGCTGGCAGAAAACACCGCACACTTCGAATTCTTCACTGAGAGTCCTGAGTACATCGGCAGCGAGTTCAGGCGTCCCCATAAACACTATCCGCATCAGTCTTCGTTCTCCTCGCTGAGCATCTCCTCCAGCTGTTCTTCAGTAAACAGCTGATCTGTGAGGTCAACAAACAGCGTACCGTCCAGATGGTCGGTCTCATGACATGCAGCGCGAGCCGCCATATCCTCGAGATTATACGTCACCGCGTTTCCGTTGCGGTCCTGCGCCTTTACGATCACCTTCTGCGGGCGTTCGACATATCCGCGCTCATCCGGTACCGACAGGCATCCTTCATACGCGCCGACGGTCTCCTGTGATCTTGCAGCAATCACGGGGTTGACCAGTTCCAGGTACTCACCGTCATTGTTGACGACTATCACCACGCGGCGCAGTACCCCTACCTGCGGTGCTGCGATCCCCAGGCCGTTGGCATCGACTAGAGTCTCGACCATGTCATCTATCAGAGTATGAAGCCTTTCATTGAATTCAGTGACCGGCCTGCTTTTCTTCCGAAGCTGGGGGTCTCCAATCTTTAGTATGTTTCTAAGTGCCATATCTTTATCTCCTGTATCAAGAATCTGATTCGTTGGTTATATCGACATATATCCGCGTCCTGTCTGAGGGAAACTGCTCCTTGTAATCGGTCAGGCACTTTGACAGACAGTCTCTGAATGCCCTGTCTCCCCTGCTCTTTATAAGGATCCTCCACCTGTAAACTCCGTTTACAAGCACCACTCTCAACGGTGAAGGGTTCATGATCCTTACCGGAACAGACGGATTCTCACTGAATACACCGGTCATCGTTTTCTGAAATCGGAATGCTGAAGTCCTTGCGTCGTTTTCCTTTTTGGAAGAGAAGATCACTGAACACATAGAGCAGAACGGCGGGTACAGATGGGCCTTTCTGAGTATGATCTCACTATCGTAGAACTTCCTGTACTCCTGTTCAGCCGCAAGCCGGATTATGTTGTTCTCGGGATCCACTGTCTGGATGACAGCTTCACCCGCATCTGAACCTCTTCCGCTTCTTCCGACCACCTGAGTCAGCATATCGAAGGTGCGCTCGTATGCCCTGTAGCTGGGCATCAGCAGCATCGAGTCGACGCTCAGTACGCCGGCCAGAGTGACATTAGGAAAATCCAGCCCTTTGGCGATCATCTGGGTGCCGATCATTATATCGTATTTCCCGCTCTCGAAATCCTCAAGCGCCTTTCTCAGAGACCCTTTTCGGGAGGTGGAATCAAGGTCTATCCTGAGCACCCGCGCGTCCGGGAACAGCGTATTGAGCTCCTCCTCCACGCGCTGCGTCCCTATTCCGGTATGTCTCAGTTCACCTCCGCAGCTGGGACATTTCGTCACTTCCCTGATGATCCTGTTGCAGTAGTGACATCTGTGCGTACCGTCGCTCTTATGCCACACCATGGGCATAGAGCAGCTGTCGCACATAACAATCTTCTTGCAGTCCCTGCAAATGGTGACCGTCCGGTATCCCCTTCTGTTCAGAAGAAGGATGCACTGCTGGCCTGATTCCAGACGTTCGCGGATCTTCTCATAGAGAAGGCTGCCGATACAGCCCGAATTGCCTTCTATCAGTTCTTCGCGCATATCAGACACTGTCACTTTCGGAAGCGGCATATCATTGAACCGCTCATCCAGCGACACCAGCCTGTACTGTCCGCTCACTGCTTTGTAATATGACTCCACAGAAGGAGTCGCAGAACCGAGGACCAGTCCTGCTGAATGATCTGAAACCCTCTTAAGCGCTACGGACACAGCCTTGAAACGCGGAGCCTGATCTGAATTGTAAGAGCCTTCCTGTTCCTCGTCTATTATGATCAGCCCTATGCTCGGAAGAGGCGCAAACACTGCGGACCTGGTTCCGACGACGATGTCATAATCGCCGTTGCGGATCTTTTTCCACTGCACGGTCCTTTCTGTGTCAGAAAGAGCGCTGTGTATGATCCCGACTCTGCTTCCGAATCTGTTTCTGAGGCGTGAGATCATCTGGGTAGCAAGCGCTATCTCAGGTACCAGAAGTATAGCGCCTTTCCCTTCACTGACGACGTCCTCTATCAGCTTAAGATAAATGACGGTCTTTCCGCTGGAAGTGACCCCGTAAAAAAGCACCGTGGAAGCGCCGCCGGTATTCTCAGATAATGCATCTTTTATTTCTGAATAAGCTTTCTGCTGACCGCGGCTCAGTTCAGGAAGTCTGTAGCCGGGATCCGCAGCTGCCTGATCGGGATCCTCATCTTTCAGCGCGCTGGACCTGACAAGCGCTCCGGAACGTACCATCCTGTTTATCGTCTCTCTTGACGCCCCTGTGATCTCCCTGATCTCAGAGAAGGTCATAGGCCGATCTGCCTCTGAGAATATCTCCTTCTGCCTGGGCGTCAGCTTCTCCGTATCAAAGCCGTCAGCAGCGCAGTAAACAGTCTCAAGATGCGCGTCGCTCAGCTGAACGATATGCTCAAAATCACCATCAGGAACAAGACGGATATTCTTCGGGAGCACCGTTTTGACAGCATCGTAATATGTACAGAAAGTCGTCTCCTTCAGGAACCTTATGAGGCTGACCATCTCCTGCGTAATGACAGGCTCTCCCTGTTCCGAGTCGATTATCTCCTTGAATGACCGGTCACCATCACAGTTCCCCAGAACGATACCCATCCTCTTTGAGCTGCCAAACGGAACAAGGACTCTGGAGCCGATCTTCACGGATCCTCTGAGACTCTCGGGGACGTTGTAAGAGTATAACTTGTCAAATTGAAAAGCGGCACTGTCCACCGCTACCTGAACACCGGTAAACAAAGCGCCACCTCCAATAATAGTCTTCCGGCCAAAGCTTTTCCGGGAACCGGATCCGGAGCTTCAGTATGCAGAATACTGATCGGCTGTATCAGTCTTTGACTTTGAATTTATGAGCGCCGAACTCATCTATAGCAAGGTTGACTGGCTTATCATCCAGCGGTTTGCCTTCTTCCTCAGACTTTTTGACGATATCCCTGGCACGTTTGGCGATCGCGATCACCAGACTGTACGAGCTGTCTGTTTCTGAAAGCAGTTGTCCTATTGCGGGTTTCAGCATCCTATTTCCTCCGGTATATCTGTATTTTGATTAAGTGATTCAGGTTCTGCCTGTTCCCAGGCTCTTATCGCTTCAAGACACTCATGCGCGCACTCATCGATATCCCTGTTGACTACGACTCTGTCATACTGGCTTGCGAACAGCATCTCATCCTCGGCTATCCTAAGTCTGGCTTCTATGGCTTCCCTATCGACACCGCCGCGCTGTACGAGCCGTCTTCTGAGCTCCTTCAGGGAAGGCGGCATCAGGAAGAGGAGCATGGCTCCGGGATAGAACTTCTTTACATTGCTGCCGCCGTGCACATCGATAATGAGCACAACGGGCGTGCCGTCCTCAAGGTATCTGTTAATGTTCTCACGCGATGGACCGTAATAATTCCCGGCGTACTCGTTATACTCGAGCATCACACCGTTAATGATATTGTCAAGAAACCTCTCTCTGGTGACGAAATGATAATTCACACCGTCTGTCTCACCGGGTCGGGGGGCTCTGGTAGTGTAAGAGACATTTACGGCAATGGACGGATCAAGTTCCCTGATCCTCCTCAGGACCGTGTCCTTTCCGCAGCCTGACGGACCTGAGATCACTATCAGTTTTCTCTCATCCATTACGACTCAATCCTCATCCTCATCGTTAAGCCTTCCCGCAACGGTCTCCGGCTGGACAGCTGAGAGAATCACATGGTCCGAATCAGTGATAATGACGGCTCTCGTCCTTCTGCCGTAAGTCGCATCAATAAGCGACCCCTTCTCCTTTGCCTCCTGGACGATCCTTTTGATCGGAGCTGATTCGGGGCTTACTATCGCAACTATCCTGGAAGTGGAGACCACATTTCCGAATCCGATGTTGAGTAGTTTCATGGCAGAATCCTTATTCTATGTTCTGAATCTGTTCCCTGATCTTTTCCACTTCGCTCTTGAGGTCCACAACGTATCCTGTGATCTCCAGATCTGAAGCCTTGGAACCGATCGTATTGATCTCACGGTTTATTTCCTGGACAAGGAAATCAAGTTTTCTTCCGACAGGGCCACCGGAAGCAACTATCTCCCTGAACTGCCCTATATGGGATCGGAGTCTCACCGTCTCCTCATCAACAGCAGTGCGGTCGGCATATATCGCCGCCTCCTCGAGTATCCTCTTCTCATCAATATCAGTGCTTCCGAGGATATCCGTGAGCCGGTCGTACAGTTTCTTTCTGTACGCTTCGACTCTGGGTTCCGATGTTTCCTCCACCTTTCCTACGAGCTCCTCGACTCTGTCTATCTTGCCGAGGACATCTTCAGCCATGCGTTTGCCTTCAGCAGCCCTCATGGAATTGAAGTTATCAGCGGCGGAAAGGAGCACCTGTCTGATGTCGGCCCAGACCTTCTCCTCATCCGGTACTTCTCTGGTCACGACAAAGACATCGGAAAACCTTGCGAGCATATTGGCATTGATCTCGGTATGTGTTCCAAGCTCGGCATCTATCTTTTTCAGTGCGTCATAATACCCTCTGGCAGCTGAGATGTTCGGTTCGATCTCAACATTCTCGCCCTGAGGTTTCTGATAAGAGATGAAAACGTCGATCTTTCCGCGGTTGACCTTCTTAAGGACTTCTGTCTTGACCTTATCCTCACAGTAAGTAAGGCTGCGGGGAAGCTTTACGGATACATCTGCAAATCTGTTGTTGACTGAACGGATCTCGACCGTAATGTCGGAATCGTCAATATGCATTATTGAACGGCCGTAGCCGGTCATACTCATGACCATGTCACTGAGCTCCATTTCTTAGTGCTGAATATATATTGTAGCCTCTGGGTAAACAAAGTGTCAACCAAACGCGCATCGGCGCATATGGCATAACGATGATCATATTCGGTTTCTGAAAATCAGCGGGCTGGATCACAGCCCGCTGAATCTATCATCAGATATGAAGTGTTTTGTTGTTTTTATCGAGATGATCAGCATCTATGCCGAGTTCCTTGTCGCGTCTTTTCTCGAAGAACTTGGTCGCGACCTGCGGGAACTGAGCGTAGCTGAGGACATCCTCATCGCTCTTCGCATACTGCTTGCACTCTTCACGGAGCTTGTCCATCTCCGGTTCAAGCAGATCGGCGGGACGGCATGTGATGGGTTCCTGATCTCCGATTATGCTCTTTCTGAACTCAGGATCGATCGGGGCAGGTGTCTTTCCGTACTCTCCCCTCACCAGGCCTTTGAATTCCTTGGTGACCATGCTGTATCTCTTCCCGTTGATCACGTTAAGCACAGCCTGTGTACCGACGATCTGGGACGTCGGAGTGACGAGCGGAGGATATCCTGCGTCTTCACGCACGCGCGGTACCTCAGCAAGCACCTCATCAAGCAGGTCTTCCTTACCGGCTTCCTTAAGCTGGTTAAGAAGGTTGGAGAGCATTCCGCCGGGGACCTGGTAAAGAAGGGTGTTGGCATCGACGCCGAGCACCTTATGGCTCAGGCGGCCGTTATCAACATATTTCTGTCTGAGAGTCGCAAAGTATTCCCTGACCTCATTGAGCTTGTGGAGATCAAGTCCGGTATCGTACTCGGTACCCTGAAGAGCTGCGACCAGCGACTCGGTAGCCATATGTGATGTACCCATCGCAAGAGGTGAAATGACGGTGTCGATAATATCAGCGCCGGCTTCCACACCCTTGAGAATGGACATCGAGGCAAGTCCCGATGTGTAGTGTGAATGGATATCTACGGGGATGCTGACCGTCTCTTTGAGCTTCTTCACGAGGTCATAGCAGGCATAAGGGGTCAGGAGTCCGGCCATATCCTTGATGCATATGGAGTCAGCTCCCATGCTTTCGAGTTCTTTCGCGTAATTGGCGAAGTACTCGTTGTCATGCACCGGGCTGATCGTGTAGGAGATGGCAGCCTGGACATGCGCGCCTTCCTTCTTTGCCGCATTGATGGAGGCTTCAAGGTTGCGCGGGTCATTCAGAGCATCAAATATACGCATGATATCGATACCGTTTGCGACTATCTTCTGTACAAAATAGGCAACGACATCGTCAGCATAGTGCCTGTATCCGAGCATGTTCTGGCCGCGGAACAGCATCTGCATCTTTGTATGGGGCATTTCTTTCTTGATGCGTCTCAGTCTCTCCCAGGGATCCTCATCAAGGAATCTGAGACATGTGTCGAACGTAGCTCCGCCCCACATCTCGACAGCGTTGTATCCGACCTCATCCATGGTAGACAGGATCGGGAGCATCTCATCAAGGGTCATTCTGGTAGCGATCAGTGACTGGTGAGCGTCACGAAGCACCAATTCGTTGATTTTTACTTTAGCCATCTGCAATTTCCCCTTAACCGATCACAACGAGGGTGTCGCCGGCATTGACCATATCGCCCTTAGCAACACCGATCCCGGTAATGGTTCCGTCCTGGGCAGCCACTATATCGTTCTCCATCTTCATCGATTCAAGAACGATGAGCCTGTCTCCGACCTTGACTGTGTCTCCGACCGCCACGCACACATCGACTATGCTGCCGGGCATCGGCGCACCGACCTTGGTTCCGTCAGCCGGAAGGCTTGTCTTGGTCTCTGCCGGTGCAGCAGCGGGAGCGGGTGCGGCGGCAGGAGCCGGAGCTGCGGCTACGGGAGCGGCAGCAACAGGAGCCGATGCGGATACGCCGGCTTCTTCTACGGCAACATCATAAGTGACACCGTTAACAGTTATATTAAAACGCTTCATCTTTTCGTTCCTCCGATATTAGTAAGGCATATTGCCGTGTTTTCTTGAATTGTTTCTGACGCGCTTGGAAGCCAGCATATCGAGTGCGTCCGCGACAGCTTTGCGTGTTGCTTCCGGAGCGATGACCTTATCGATGATCCCGCTCTCAAAAGCCTTCTCAGCAGACTCTTCTTCTGCAGCATACTGAACTGCCAGTTTTTCGATATCACTGTCTTTTTCGATCCTGTCGGGCCACATCACTGCTACAGATGCTTTAGGTGTGAGCTCGCCGATCACAGCGCTGTTCCAAGCCAGGCACATATCCGCAGCGGAGTATCTTCCGCAGAGGACTGAGAAAAGGGAACCTATTGCACTGCCGGTCACTACAGCGACCTTGACAGTGGTAGCCTGAGATATCACATGTGACAGAAGGGCTGCGTTCCTTATACCGCCGTTCATATCATTGTCAGACGAGACAAGGAAACCTTCGCTGTTGATGAAAGTTACTACCGGGACAGAGAAAGCATCACAGAACTGGACCAGCCGCGCTATCTTGAGGCTGTCGTTCCTGCATACACGGCCGTCAATCGAGACGATCCCGACCGGGCTTCCGACTACTGTAGCGATATATACCTTTGAAGACTTTCCTTTTCCGTAAAACAGCTCGATCTCACTGCCTGCGTCGACCGTGCCGAGCACTGCATCCTCCGCAGCAGTCTTTTCAGGTTCTGCGAAATCGCAGAACGGAGGCACCTCGAGATTGTTGCTCGGGAGCATCCCGACTACCTGTCTGGTTTTTGCGAAGAGTGCTTCTTCACCGTCACAGACTATGGCAGCAGCAGAGGCTTTCTGCGCAAACTCCGCTGAACCGGCGATCTTTCTTGCATCTGTATCGGATAAATCATTAAAGGGAGCTGTGAGGAAGAATTCCGCATTGCTCTCCATGAGACAAATGTCTGCCAGAGAAGCGCAAACAGATTCGAATCCGCCGCATGTGCCGGCGACAACGGAGACCTGAGGAACCACTCCGGACACTGCCGAGCAGCGGCCAAGCAGTTCAGCGCACGCATCGAGAGTCAGTCCGCCTCCCTGCAGATCGACGCCCTTGCTGTCATAGACCGCGACGACAGGAGACCCTGTCTTCTCAGCAAGGTTATAGACTTTGGACAGTTTTGCTGCCGTGGCATTGCCGAATGCACCGCAACCGCCCTCTACATACGCAAATACTGCGGTACCGTAAACGGTGCCGTGAGCTATTCTCGCACCCGTGTCTGCAGAACCGTCGAGAAGTTCATATTCCCCGTCATCGAACAGGAGCGAGAGACGCTTTAAGGCGTCCAGTTTTTGCTGTTTATCAGCCATTAATTTACCCCTCTTTCATAGCTCTCTTTAGAAAACCAAAATTATCTCTACTATACATTAACTACTGTTTTATTTCAACAGAAATAAAGGGTCATTAGGATATAGTCCGCAAAACGATGATATACTTATTTATAATCTGAAAACCGGACGGTCATAGCGATGGAAATCACCAGAAACACAAGACTTAAAGACGTGATCAGGACTGCGTCAGGACATGACACTGTCGCGCGTCTTCTATACTCTCTAGGGCTCGATCTTGATCTGATCACCAACACTCCGATCGGCCTTCTGAAACTGGGAGCGCTGGAAAAACTGTCATTCGGAAAGATCAGCAGCAGTTTTATGGACGCATTCATCAGGATCCTCAATTCTCTCGGCGAGAGCGAATTCAGCAACGAGCCGGGACAGACCGGCATAGCCTGGTGGAAGGAAGCTGTATTCTATCAGGTATATCCGAGATCCTTCAAGGACAGCAACGGTGACGGGATAGGAGATATCAAAGGGATCATAGAAAAGCTTGATTACATCAAATACCTTGGTGCCGATGCTGTATGGTGTTCGCCTTTCTTTGACTCACCGAACGCGGACAATGGATATGATATACGCGATTACAGATCCGTAATGGCTGAGTTCGGCACTCTCGATGATGTCAAACAGCTTATAAAAGAATGCCATGACAGAGATATAAGGCTGATAATCGATCTGGTCATGAACCATACTTCTGATGAACATGAGTGGTTCAGGAAGGCGCTATGCGGTGATGAGAAGTACCGCGGCTATTACATGTGGAGCAAAAAGCCAAACAACTGGACTTCTTTCTTTTCAGGCTCAGCATGGAAATACTTTCCTCAGGCCGGCGAATATGCGCTGCATCTGTTTGCAGACAAACAGATAGACCTTAACTGGGACAATCCCGACGTCCGGAAGGAGATGTATGACATCGCCGGCTTCTGGCTCGATCTCGGTGTTGACGGCTTCAGACTTGATGTGGTCAGTTTCATATCAAAGACAGAAGGACTTCCGGACGGAGATCCTACAGTAGGATCGCTTATGGGCTTCACCGGAATAGAGCACTATTTCCACGGTCCTCACCTCGATGAATATCTGAGGGAATTCAACAGAGAGGTCCTCAGTCCTTACGGTGCTTATACGGTCGGCGAGTGTCCCGGGAATGGGATCATGATGTCCAGGATGATCACAGGCGACGACCGCGGAGAACTCTCTCAGCTGTTTTCTTTCGACCACATTGAGAACCCCGGAAAGAAGCGCTTCGACGTATATGATTTTGATCTGCGGAAAATGGTGCCTGAGCTTGTCAGGTGGCAGACCGAGTACTCGGATCACTGCTGGCCTACGCTGTTTTTTGAGAATCACGACAATCCCAGGATCTGCTCCAAAGCCGATCACACAGGACGATACCGAGTGCAGATAAGCAAACTGATAGCTGTGCTCCTGTTCACGCTTAAAGGGACTCCATATGTTTATCAGGGAGGAGAACTGGGCATGACCGACTATCCCTTCCGTGACCTCTCAGAGTACAGGGATGTGGAGAGTCTCAACTATTTCCGTGAGAAGACTTCATGCGGAGTTGCAGAAGACGAAGCGATGAAGATGCTGCTGTACGGTTCACGCGACCATGCCAGGACTCCGATGCAGTGGTCTTCCGGAAAGAATGCCGGATTCAGCGATAGTGCTCCCTGGATCGGAGTGAACCCAAATTATACCGAGATCAATGCCGAGGCAGAAGCTGCAGATCCGGGCTCCGTACTGAACTGCTACCGCAGTCTCATCAGTCTTCGCAAAACCCACAGGACACTGATATACGGTTCTTTCAGGAAGATCCGCACTTCAAAGAACCTCCTCGTCTATGAACGTTCCGGTGATGAGAATTTTACTGTCGTAATAAACCTTACGGGCCGCAGGAGAAAGAATCCGTTCTCTTCTGATTCCTCTCCGGTCTTCTCGAATTACCCGGATCCTGCGGATGCGCTAAGGCCTTATGAAGCTCTGATCTACAGACGCTGAAGAAAAATCAAAACCACCAGTTGAACTGGTGGTATGCACAAGCCCTAAAAGGGCATGGTACTTGCAGCCTCTCAAGAGGCATCGAATGGTACCGCCAACCGCATATCATTTTCGGGCCGCCGCTAAAGCGGCCCTTTGTTTTGCCTTATTTGTTCTTGCTACCCGTGAACGGGTCTATGTACTCTTTGAAACTTATTTGGTCTGCTGCGATATCCTCACTGAGCTGATTTTTGATGTATTCCTCGATTGCCTTTTCATTCCGGCCTACCGTGTCTACGTAGTATCCACGGCACCAGAAGTGCCTGTTTCCATATTTGTATTTCAGGTTTGCGTGCCTGTCGAAGATCATCAGCGAACTCTTCCCTTTGAGGTACCCCATGTACTGCGCTACGCTCAGATTCGGCGGTATGCTCACGAGCATATGGATATGATCCGGGCATGCTTCTGCCTCGATGATCTCTACCCCTTTCTGCTCGCTCAGCTGTCGCAGTATTCTTCCTATATCTGCTTTCAGTTTCCCATAGATTTCCTGCCTTCGGTACTTCGGTGCGAATACTATGTGATATTGGCACCTCCATTTGCTGTGTGATAGACTTTGTATGTCAGCCATGCTGGCAACCTCCTTGTATTATGATTGCGGTTGGCGAACCTCAATCATTCTACTTCGGAGGTTCTTTTTTCTAAAGTTTTTTAATTCCACCGGCTTATGTAGTGCACCCCAAAAGTTGGACACATAATTATTCTTTTTAGACGGACGAACTCCGGAACTGAGACGGAGTTCGTCCGTTCAGTTTTATCTTGATTCTTTCTGTGTTGTAGTAACGTATATAGTCATCAATAGCAGACATAAGTTCATTGATGCTCTTATACTTGGTTTCCTGGCCATAAAACATCTCGCATTTTAGTATCCCAAAGAAGTTCTCTATAAGGCCATTGTCCATACTGTTTCCTTTGCGTGACATGCTTTGTTTGATACCGTGTTTTTTCAGGCTTTCGACATAACTCTTGTGCTGATACTGCCATCCCTGATCCGAGTGTAATATCGTACCGTTGAGATCCGGATTTGCTTGATACGCTTTATTTAGCATATCGTGCACCTGATCCAGGTTTGGTGAAATGGATGTATTCCACGCTACTATCTCCTGTCCACAGGCATCTATAATCGGGGACAGATAACACTTTTTATCACCAAGCCGAAACTCTGTGACATCCGTAAACCATTTTTCGTTTGCCTTTTCTGATTCAAAGTTTCTCTGAATCAGATTATCAGCTACAGTCCCAACGGTGCCTTTGTAAGAACTGTATTTGCGTTTTTGTCGTTGATTGCAGAATAAACCTTCTTTTCTCATCAACCGTCGAATTTTCTTTTGGTTGACCTTATAGCCCTCATTACGCAGCTGTGCTGTAACCCTGCGATACCCATACATGCGGTTATGTTCGTAAAAAATCTCTTTTATACGCTGGATCAGCTCTGCGTTTTTCTCGTCTTTATCTTTCTTCCCGACGCAGTAATAATATGTGGATCTTTTTACTCCTGACACCTCAAGAAGAAGGCTCAGCTCGTATCTCTGCCGCAGTTCTTTTACAACACTTACTTTTTCTTCTGTTGCCGAGCCTCTCTTGCCTGAACTACGGCTTCTAATTTTTTTAGATATTCTGCCTCCGCCTCTGCTCGGATCGCGCGCTTTTTCCAGTATTCGATCTGTTCTTCTGCTGTCATTTCCTCAAGAGATTTATCAGGTTTCGTTTCCTTGTTTTTCATTGATGGTCGTCCTCGCTTTTTATCAAGGATAACACATCCTGATTCTTTATATATCTTGACCCATTGTTTGAGTATGGATGAGTTCGGCAGAGCGTACTTGATTGAAATATCGTTATATGATGATCCACCCGCAAGAAACTCTTCTACTACACTGGTTTTGAACTCAGAACTGTATATGTGATGCTTTTTTGAGATGATCTCTGTTCCATATGCATCAATCAATCGTACCAGATATTTTAAATCAGAAGGATCTATACCATATTCTTTGCATATGCTGCTGATGCTCATTCCTTCTTTCTTGCGTTGATATGCTTCTAGCTTAATTTGTACGTTGTCTCTTCTCATAAATAACTCCCCATTATCTGTGTCCAAATAATGGGGAGCAGTTCATCGGCCGGGGGATGTTTATTTCGATATTATGCAGGACAGGAGTCTTCAGCGAACAAGCTTTTTTCTCCAGACGTTTCTGTAGAGAAAAATGACTTTTGAGAACGCAAAATCCATTATAACGATAGTGATGTTTGAAAGAACGATGAGCAGGATATACATTCCGACCGAATAATCGGAAAACTCAGCCGCAACAGGCTCCATGACAAAGATCTTGAGGATGAGCCAGTACATCAGAAACACGGAGATATTGAAACATGCCAGCTTAACAAGAAGAGAAGGTAAAGGACCGAGCCGGAGATCGGCACTGAGCTTGAGCATGGGAAACCAGCCGAAAAAGAAAATAAAAAGCAGCACAGACTCTTTGTCCGGTACGACGAGGAACCCAAGAAGAGATACTGCTGCATATACGGCAGCCGCAGCTTTTGCGGAAAACTCAACTGCCGCGAGGAGAACGCATACTGAAGCCAACGCCGGACCGGCGATCTCAGCAAAGGGGAAAACGGATCCAAGGAACAGGAAAGAAAGCGCCAAAGCGGACAGTATCCCGCCGAGAGCGGTTCTATAGGTCTTTTCTCGCATCGTATCTTCTCCACGGAGGTTTCTGACTGCTGGTTCTCAAACACAGCTGCGTCTTGTTTAGCGTATACATCTGGTATTATATTATACTAGTATTACTGAGAAAACTAAGCCGTGAAAACCGGGAGACGAAATGACTAAAAGACCTCTCATAATAGATACTGATACGGGGTGTGGTTTTGTTCATGCGGCCATGCTTGTTTCCGGATGCGGGCTTTTCGAGATACAGGGCATATGTACGGTGTTCGGCAGCGCCCCGGCAGGAGAGGCTGCGGTCCATGCCGCGTGGCTCAGGGATATCTGCGGTATCGAATGCCCGGTGATACCGGGCGCCCAGAGACCTCTTCTGGTGAGGAGGAGCGGTGCCGCAGCTCCGGATGGATGTTCTGCGATAGAAATGTTTGACAGAGAAAGCACCTTCAGTGCAGAGACCGGAGAACTGCCGTGGGAGTTCATATACCGTAAGGCTGTTGAATCAGACGGAGAGGCTGAGCTTTTCTGCACCGGTCCTCTAACCAATATCGCTATAGCCGTAATACGCCACAGGGATCTGCCCAAATACATAAAACGGATAACCATCGCTGCAGGGGCTTCAAAGACCGGAAATGCAACTGCGTATGCGGAGTATAACGTATACAGCGATCCGCACGCGTTCAAATGCGTGCTGGATGCGGGATTCAGACAGATCGACCTTGTCGATCTGCAGTTCTGCGGATCAGCTTATCTTGATGATGCTGATGCGGAAAGACTGGCAGGGACTGCCGGGTCGAACCCGTGGAAGGATATCCTGGCAAGCTGTGAGAGAGAAAGGGTCGCCAGATCCGGTCTGAACGGGTTGCTGCCCGAGAATGAGGATGTCCGCAGGACGTTCTGGCATGATGCGGCGGCAGCATTCGTTCTCTCTATACCTGCTGCGATCTCGGCTTCGAATGTCTACACGATGGTTGAGCTCAGAAGCGATATAAGCAGCGGGAGGACTCTCTTCGATTTCGGAAGACGTTTTACGGATGATCCCAACGTGCGTCTTGCCATATACACTTCAAGAGACATGTTTGCCGATTTTTATTTCCGCTGCCTGAGGACTTATGACAGGAGGGATGCAGAATGAGCCAGAGGATACCTGTCATTATTGATACTGATATGGGAGTCGACGATGCCTACGCAGTCATGCTTGCGTTCAGTTCACCGCTTCTCAAGGTCCTGGGCATCACCACAAGTTACGGAAATGTGGCTGTCGACACGTCAACACTGAATGCGATCAAGATACTGGAGCTTATAGAAAAACGTGCGAGAGTAGCGAAAGGAGCGTCCGGCCCGCTGTTCGGTAAAAGCAGGAACTACTCAAATACCAGGGGGGCGTTTCTTCACGGGAAGGATGGGCTCGGAAACGTAGGTTACACGCTTCCGGATCCTGTTCACATAGAAGTAGATTCTGATGCAGTGAGCTATATGGCGGAGCTGATAGAGAAGGAAGAGACCAGAGTGACACTGATATCTCTGGGACCGCTCACAAATATCGCCACGCTTCTGATTGCTTATCCTGATATCAGAAAGAGGATCGACGGGATAGCAATGATGGGAGGGTCTGTATACGGAGGCAATATGCTTCCGGCCGGAGAAGCGAACATCGTGGCTGATCCTGAGGCGGCTCAGATAGTGCTGCAGAGCGGCGTGCGCATAGTTATGTGCGGGCTGGAGTCAGCAGAAAAAGCTTATTTCATCAAAGACGATCTTGAGATGTTCAGGCTGATCGGCGGCAGCGTCGGCAGATTCTACTATGACATGAGCAGGGATTATCTTGTTGCAAATGAAAAACTGACGGGAGAGCGAAGAGCGGTCATTTATGACTCGGTCCCCGTGGCGTGGCTGATCAATCCTGCGGTGCTCCGGACGAAGCCATGCTATGTGGAAGTGGATCTGAACGGACAGTACACACGCGCATGCACGGTGACAGATGAAAACTGTACAGACAGGAGACCAAATACCATGGTAGCATTTGACCTGGACAGGGATATTTTCGTTAAAATGCATATAGACGCGTTCAGAAGATACAGATGACCGGTTATCCAAGGAGAAAGGAATCATGTTCAGAGATGTAGCAAGAGCAGGAAGACGACTGAGTGAGGAAGAGACTCTTGACCTGCTGAGAAAGGAACTCCGCGGGGTCCTCTCGGTACAGGGAGATGACGGATATCCGTACGGGATCCCGCTCAATCACTATTATTGTGAAGAGGACGGCAAACTGTATTTTCACAGCGGCAAGGCAGGACATAAGGTCGACGCCATAAAAAGATGCGACAAGGCTTCTTTCTGCGTCTATGACAGCGGAGTCAAAGAAGAGGGAGACTGGGCTCTGACGATACGGAGTGCAGTAGTATTCGGCAGGATAGAGATAATAGAGGACCAGAAGACTGTTTACAGCATAGCGGAGAAACTGAGCCGTAAATTCACTGATGATTCTGATTACATTGCAAATGAGATAAAGAGGTCCGGCCCGGGTACACTGATGTTCGCGCTGAGACCTGAACACATCACCGGAAAATGGGTCAGGGAAGCGTGAACCCGGGTTATATGAATTTATATATGATCTCGTTGCTACATGCAGCGATTAACTGTACATCGGCAACAGATGTACCGGCGTCTGTCAAAGGAGAGTAAGAATGGACAGAAGAGAGATAGCGCTCAAAGCACATGCAGAGTGGAAGGGCAAGATCGAAGTGGTGGGGAGAGCCTCGATCAATACACCCGAAGAGCTCTCCGTAGCATATACTCCGGGGGTGGCTGAGCCATGCCTTGAGATAGAAAAGGATACGGATCTTTCCTATACCTACACAAGAAGGGGAAACCTGGTAGCGGTGATAACTGACGGCACAGCCGTGCTCGGCCTCGGAGACATCGGACCGGAAGCAGGAATGCCGGTCATGGAAGGCAAGTGCGCCTTGTTCAAGAGATTTGCAGACGTTGATGCCTTCCCGCTCTGCGTCAGAAGCAAGGATGTGGATGAGATCGTAAGGACTGTGTCGCTCATAGCCGGCAGTTTCGGCGGCGTGAATCTGGAAGATATATCTGCCCCCAGATGCTTTGAGATTGAGCAGAAGCTAAAAGAGATTTGCGACATACCGATATTCCATGACGATCAGCACGGAACGGCGGTCGTGGTCCTTGCGGCTGCGGTCAATGCGCTAAAGATCGTCGGAAAGGACATCCGCGATATAAAAGTAGTCACTTCCGGAGCCGGAGCCGCGGGTATCGCCATCATTAAGCTGCTCGTATCCATGGGGCTGAGGAACGTCATCATGTGTGACAGGACCGGTGCCATCTATGAAGGAAGAGAAAATCTCAATCCCGTAAAGGAAGAAATGGCAAAGATCACAAACAGAGAGAAGGTAAAGGGTAATCTGGCTGACGCGATCAAAGGTGCAGACATGTTCATAGGCGTATCGGCGCCGGGGACTCTTACAAAAGAGATGATCGGTACCATGGCCAGGGATCCGATCGTATTCGCCATGGCAAATCCGATGCCTGAGATCATGCCTGACGAAGCAAAAGCTGCCGGAGCGGCAGTGGTCGGCACGGGTCGCAGTGACTATCCGAACCAGATAAACAACGTCCTCGCTTTCCCCGGGATATTCCGCGGAGCACTGGATGTCAGAGCAAGCCAGATCAACGATGAGATGAAGGTAGCGGCGGCATACGCGATAGCCAACACGATCAGCGATGAAGAACTGACTGCCGAGTATATAATTCCCGGAGCCTTCGATGAGAGGGTGGTGAAAAATGTTGCCAAAGCGGTCGCAGATGCTGCAGTAAGGACCGGGGTCAACAGGATCTGATCAGAAAAATGCAAATGGCTGCGCCGGCGGTTCTGGTCCATACAGGATCCGGGATCGGCGCAGCTTTTTTGTCGACAGACATCAGATGAGGAAAGCCTCGGTTTTTCTTGCAAGGCAATATCTTATATGATAATATTACTTAGTTAAATCGGTAGTTATATTAGCGAGGAGATTGAATATGATTTCTGCAGGAGATTTCAGGAACGGTGTGACTTTTGAGGAAGACGGCAACGTCTATCAGATCATCGAGTTCCAGCATGTTAAGCCCGGAAAAGGCGCCGCATTCGTCCGTACGAAAGTCAGAAACGTTATAACCGGCGGCGTGATCGAGCGCACATACAGCCCCACTGATAAATTTGAGCAGGCGTTCATAGACCGCCGCGACATGCAGTACAGCTATAATGACGGAGACATATATTATTTTATGGATTCCGAGACATATGAGATGACCCCCGTCGCAGCGAAGGATCTTCCCGACACATTCCGATTTGTCAAGGAAAACATGGATGTCAAGATCCTTTCCTACAAGGGAAGCGTGTTCGGCATTGAAGCACCTAACTTCGTTGAACTGGAAGTCACCCATACCGAGCCCGGCCTCAAAGGCAACACTGCAACCAACACACTCAAGCCCGCAACAGTCGAGACCGGAGCTGAAGTGCGCGTGCCGCTGTTCATCAATGAGGGCGACGTGATCCAGATCGATACCCGTACGGGTGAATATATGGGAAGGGCATAATATGGATATTCTTGAAAAAGTCGGTTTTCTCAAAGGACTGGTAGAAGCCAGCGATCTCTCTCTTGGTGACAAGGAGAGAAAGATCTTCGATACTCTTCTTGAGCTTGTCGATGATATGGCTCATATGCTTCAGGAGTGCGACGATGATGTCAGCGATCTCTATGAAGAAGTAGAAGCGATCGATCTGCACCTTGATGATATCGAAGATGACCTCGATGCTCTCTACGGAGTCGATGACGACGAAGAGGATGAGGAAGACGAAGACGATGAGGACTATCTCTACGATGTGGAGTGCCCCTCCTGCGGAAAGAGTTTTTCCGTTGATGAGGACACCATATTCAATGGGGATGTAAAGTGCCCGTTCTGCGGAGAAAAGATCGAGTTCGACATCGAGGAATGCGATTGCGAAGACTGTGACGGCGAATGTGAAGACGAGGACTGCGATTGCGGCCATCACCATCATCACCATCATCATCACGAGGAAGACTGATCTCCGGACAAGGATCATAACAGCAAAGGCTGTCGGCAGACAGCCTTTTTTTTGCCGGGGCACTGTATCCTTCACGTAATGTCTTACGGAGTGAAAAGTGCTACAATCATAAAAGCAATCTAATAGACGTCCGGACCGGAAGGAGCACTGATTTTGACGGAAACGACAAAAACAAAACGCAAAGCTTCTGCAAAAGGAATAGATAAAGGCTTCGTAACTACGATCGCCTTGACTTTTATTGCCGTGACTTTGATATTCACGGTGTTCTATGTGATCAGCAATCATGGAGGGATTCCTCTCATACCCGTAAGCAGAGACGGAGATGATAAGGACCTATCGGTACCGGAATGGGAGAGGGTCATCCTCGCGGAGACAGAAGATGCGGGAGAAGAATACGTCATGGACACCCTGTTTATAGGTGACGGGAATTTTCTCGGATTTGTCAGAAGCGGCCTGTTGACCTATAACAATGTGATCGGTCTGGACGGAAAAGGGATCAGGAATGCGGCGAAAGAGCCCTGTGTATTCTTCTCCGGGTTTGAGGGGCCTGTGACAGTGCCGGAAGCGGTTAAGATAATGCATCCGAGGCGGGTCCTTCTGTGTTTCGGGACCGACAGCCTTGCAGGAATGATCGGCAGTTTTATCAGCGATTACAAGGATGCTGTGAGCAGTATAAGAGAGGCTTATCCGGATACTGATGTAATAGTCATGTCGATACCTCCTCTGGGGAAAGACGTAACCATGCCGGCCGGTGCACTCACTACAAAGGAGACGGAAGGGTTCAACAGCGCGCTTAAAACGATGTGTCTTGATGGCGGGATCCCTTTCCTTGATGCTTCGGAGGCGCTGACTGATCCGGAAACAGGCTACGCTTATGCAGATATGACTGAGGACGATGGCATACATCTTACGAAGAACGCACTTCGGACGGTGCTGGATTATTTCCGGACACACGCTCTGGTGACAGAGGACAGGAGGGGAACCGTTGCTGATGTTCCTGCCCAGATGGGAACACCTAATGAGGGAGGAAGCATTGACTGCGACGGTATGCTTTCCATAGCAATAAACAGACTGACTAAGGACGGGTTTACTTTTCCTGCGTCGCAGTCAGGAGGCGAAGAAAGAGAGCACAGCTTTACTGTCGCAGGTTATGCTGTATCCGGTTCAGAAACAGAGTATGCAGAAGCGCTGTGCAGCTTTGTAAGAGACAATTGCAGCAAGTCCTCCCGACTGAATATCACATGGAAGGATAATTCTGACGGAGACCACATTTTTACGGTCAGAGAACTGCTTGAGTGTAAGGTACACAGTTACGGTGGCTGGAATACTGTAACGGAACCGACCTGTACCAGTGAAGGACTGAGAAGAAGGACCTGTACGGTCTGCGGGCATGTTGAGGAAGCGAAACTGGACAAGGATCCCGATAAGCATGATATAAAGTGGACAACTGTAACGGAACCGACAGTCTTTAAGGAAGGAGAAGAGAAAGGGATCTGCTCCAGGTGTAAGAAAGAATTTACAAGAAAGATAGCCAAACTTAGCGACGGAAACACGCAGAGCGGTACAGATACTCCGGAAGGAAGCAACCCTGGCACCGGCAATGACCCCGGTGCCGGCAATGATCCGGGAACCGGTAATGACCCCGGCACAGGCAGCGACCCGGGCACCGGCAATGATCCGGGCACCGGCAATGATCCTGGCGCCGGCAACGACCCCGGCACAGGCAGCGACCCGGGCACCGGCAGCGATCCGGGCACGGGCAACGACCCG
>JAEEGL012568094.1_pt1 | contig 22202 bp, 26 predicted proteins | sample 9134231 | NCBI WGS metagenome assembly JAEEGL01 (sample SAMN16246548, study PRJNA631951) | gut metagenome | biome: gut microbiome; feature: rumen; material: fiber-attached | host: Bos | place: Iran: Karaj | collected 2018-10 | reverse complement strand
TCATCAGATAGCACTCCTATTGACATTGTGGTAAAATATTGTTGTGAATATAGATAAAATCCGAAATTTTTGTATCATTGCGCACATCGACCACGGCAAGTCGACGCTTGCTGATCGCATGCTCGAATTGACTGGCACGGTTGAAAAACGCGAGATGAAATCACAGCTCCTCGACTCGATGGAACTCGAGCGCGAAAAGGGCATCACGATTAAGTTGACGCCAGCGCATATGCATTGGAAGGATTATACTCTCAACTTGATTGACACTCCGGGCCACGTCGACTTTTCGTATGAGGTTTCCCGTAGTCTCCAGGCCGTTGAGGGCGCGATTTTGGTGGTTGATGCGACGCAGGGTATTCAGGCCCAGACACTCGCGAATGTCTATCTCGCACTCGAACAGGATCTCAAAATTATCCCGGTGATTAATAAAATTGATTTGCCAGCCAGCGACGTGCCGCGCGTCTCGGCTGAGATTATGAATTTGCTCGGCTGCGACGAATCGGAAATTATCAAGGTATCTGCGAAGACAGGCGAGAATGTTGACCAGGTGCTCGATGCGATTGTCGAGCGCGTGCCGGCACCAAAGCAGAGCAGCGGCAACGAGCTCAAAGCCTTGATCTTTGATTCCTATTTCGACGATTATCGTGGCGTGGTTTTGTATGTTCGCATTTTTGAAGGTAGCTTGCCGAAGAATGCGAATATTCATATGATGGCGACCGGCTCTAATGATATTGCGCTCGAAGTTGGTGTTTTGAACCCGAAAATGTCCCCACGCAATGAACTTTCGACCGGTGAAATTGGCTATATTGTGACGAATTTGAAAGCCACGCGCGAGGCGAAAGTTGGCGATACGGTTACGCTCGCCAAGGCACCAGCGCACGAGGCTTTACCGGGCTATAAAAACGTCCATCCATTTGTTTATGCCGGCTTCTTCCCGGTGTCGAATGACCAGTACAAAGATTTGAAAGAAGCGCTTGAAAAGCTATCGCTCAGCGACTCGGCTTTGCAATTTGAACCGGAGAATTCACCGGTACTCGGTTTCGGTCTCCGTATCGGTTTCTTGGGCCTTCTTCATATGGACATTATCCGCGAGCGTCTCGAGCGCGAGTTTAAGCTCGACCTCATCGTGACGAACCCATCGACCGACTATCATGTGACTTTGACGGATGGCACGGAGCTTGATATTCGCTCCGCTTCCGATTTGCCGGACGTGAGCCGTGTGGCTGAAATCCGCGAGCCATGGGCGAAGGGCGAAATCATTACGCCAAAAGAATATATCGGTTCAATTCTCGAGTTAATCGTCTCGAAGCGTGGTGTCCAGAAAAATATTTCTTATATCGACACGCGTGCGCTCATTGATTTTGAAGCGCCAATGGCGAACTTGCTCACCGATTTCTATGACCAGCTTAAGTCTGCGACGAGTGGCTACGCTTCTTTCAACTATGAACTTGGCGGTTACCATGCCGAAGACCTCGTTCGTATCGATTTTCTCGTTGCTGGCGAACGTATTGATGCATTAAGCGTGATGGCGCACCGCAGTGAAGCGGACGGTATCGGCCGCGTCGTCACAAAGAAACTCAAGGAAGTCATTCCGCGCCAGAACTTCGAAGTGGCACTTCAGGCCGCAATCGGCGCACGTATTATTTCGCGCGAAACGCTCGGCGCATATCGTAAGGACGTGACGGTAAAAATTCATACCGGCGACCGCGACCGCAAGGCGAAACTCGTCGAAAAACAGAAGCGCGGCAAGGCCCGCATGAAACGCTTCGGTAAAGTCGACATCCCATCGGATGCCTTTACCGTGATGCTTAAGCGCGACTAACTGCCCGCTTTTTCTCGGAAGCACGACGTTCGCTCGGCCCGTCTTCACGGGCGAGCGCCGTCTCGTGCTCGGCAGCAGCCTCCGCAAGTCCTCCTACGAAAAGCGGTTAGGCTAGTCGTGCTTAGGCAAAACTATTGCGCCAAAATAGCCAATACTGTTTCGCAGGAAACATACGCAGGCCACGGCCGAGTACGAAGCGGCCGTCGCCCGTAACGACGGGCCGACGGAACGCTGTTTTCCGAGAAACATGTATTAGCTATTTTGAGCAGCAAGTTTTGCAAGTTCGTCGATTACTTCGGCGAATACTTCGTCACGCGTGCCAGTGGCCTTAATCGGAATAAGTAGGCCAAGTTCACGATAGGTATTGATGACTGGCATGGTCTTTTCGACGAATTCAGTGATGCGATTGTTGAGAATAGATTGCTTGCGGTCATCGCTGCGGTCGCCGCGATCGCCAATTTCCTTCGAAACTTCCCAGCGCTTGCGTGCTTCATCTTCGGAAATATTCAGGAGAATGACGGCTTTTATTTCGTGACCGCCAGCACGAGCGGCGTCCATAACCGGACCCTCCTCGCCAGCCCAGCGACCAACACTACTGAGAACGAGTGGGGAGTTGGCAAGCTCTTCGCGGCTGAAGTATGGCAAAATGATGCTTTGGAAAGTTTCAGTCGGAGCGAGATTGCCGGCGCCAATTTCTTTGGCGAGCATCGAATCTTCCTTCTCGGCCGCGCGCAAAATCAGACCAGAACTCAAAAACTTCGCGCCAATCATTTCGGCGAGACGGACGCCAACGGTGTCTTTGCCTGAAAATGGCAAGCCAAATACATTGATGCTACCAGTGCCAATCCAGTTTTTAATTAGAGTGATTTTCTGATCCATGCTATCTCCTAAAAACTTAAGCGCTTTCGCGCCTTTCATGATATCATTGTATCATGAACGATAATGATTCGCAGTCAGACGAAGAACTTATTAAAGAACTTAATCAACCAGAGGAAGAAAAGAATGTTCCGCTTGCTGATAAGATCGCCCAGAATAATCCATTTTTCAAGATGGGGTCTGCGACCTATCAAAATGTTCAGACTCAGAGCATAGTTAAATCATCGCGCGAAGAGGCTGGCGAACAGCTCGCCGCGATTGACGCGCAAAATGCCGCGCTAGCTCGCCAGCAACAATTCGCTGCCGGCGTCAACAAAGCGAAACATACTGGTATTTATATCATGGTTGGCATTCTGTTTGCTGCAATCCTTGGCGCTGCAATCTGGCTCGCCGTGGTTGCAATTAATGCTAGCCGCAAGACAATTGCGCCAGCTGGGGAATCCGGCCCAGAAGAGACCGTCACCTACGACGAGATTGATGGCTACAAATGTATCACGAAGACCTGTAGCAAGGTTACAAGCATTGACGCAAATCGCTTCATTGTGCATGACGGCACGCAGTTCTATATTTACGATATGTCTGCGAAGAAGAAAACAAATACTACCATCCCAGAACGCGAATACCACTCGATTACGACTTTCAAATGGGGCGACAAGCTCTACGCGATTCTCGATCCGGAGTCGGCAAAGTCTGCGCTTTATTCAATTTCGAGCAACCTCGTTCTCACGGAGTTTAGCTACGACGACTTCATTAAAGACATTAATAATGCTGTCTACAACGATATGAAGTGGGTGGAGGGGCGCTATATTATTGCAAAGAGCGGCACCGGCTTCCGTCTCGTTGATGTTACGAGCGGTAAGGAAATTGTCCGTGGCGCGAAACGCGTCTTTATCCGCGAGGGTTACGCCTTCGGCTACGAGAGCGACGGTACGACTCGTGCTTATTCGACTGATGGCAAAAATATTGCCGTCATCAATTCGACCGACAACGCCTTTATTCGCAATAACACGCTCATTGTCGTGACTGTGTCCGACGATTACTACACGCTTTATGATACGACCGGCGAACAGGTTAATGAGGGCGCGGTTTACGACGAAATTTCGACGAAGATTTATGAGAATGTTGCGGCGACGCTCAAGAAGGACAACCGCTACTTCATGATTCCATTGAATAATTAGCACTCGCTTGCCTTAGAGTGCTAATTCGGTGTATAATATAGGTATATGACCGAACGTCAAAAACAGATTTTATATGCCATTATTGAAGAATACGCCGAGCTCGCGACCCCGGTTGGTTCCGTGACGCTTGCGAAGCTTTTTGATTGCTCTTCGGCGACGATTCGCGCTGAAATGGTGAAGCTTGAGCAGATGGGCTACATTATGCAGCCGCACACCTCCGCTGGTCGTATCCCGACCGACGCTGGCTATCGTCTTTACGTAAATTCATTGCAGGAAAATCTTGATCACGCCGAAAAGAAAAGTGAGGAATCTGAACCGGTTTCGGGTGACCGCACGACTAAGGCGCTCGCGACTCGCATTCAGGCGCAGACGCGCGCCGATTACGCCATTCGCACTGCCGTCGATAGTCTCGTCGAGCTCACTGGCAATCTTGGTCTCGCCACGATCGGCGATCAGCTTTATATCTCTGGTTTTGGCGGTCTCTTTGCGCAGCCAGAATTTATCCAGAATGCGCAGGTCCAGGCGGTCGGCCAGTTACTCGACAATATCAAGCCGTGGCTTCAGGAAGTCCAGCCAAACGAGGCGATTAATGTTTATATTGGTTCAGAAAACCCAGTCGGCAAAGCGTCTAACGTTTCTTTGATTGTGTCACGCTTCCGCTCGCCGTATTCGGACCGTAGTTATATTGGCGTGCTTGGCCCTACCCGCCAGTCCTATAAGCGCGTCATGTCGCTTGTGCGCCACGCTGGTTTAATGTTGGAGGAGGTATTATATGACGAATAAAAAAGCCGACGAATCTGCGGCAAAAATTGCAGAATTAACTAACGATCTTCAGCGCACCCGCGCGGATTTCGAGAATTATCGCCGCCAGGTAGAGCAACAGAAACTCCAGTACGGAAATGTTGTCAAAAATACAACAGTTATGAAATTTTTGCCATTGCTCGACGATTTGGATCGCGCAATCGCCGCCAATGAGGCACTTCGGCCACTTGCTAAAAACCTCGAAAAAACTATGAACGAGTTGAAACTCGAACGCGTTGAGAGCGCGGCTGGTACGCCATTTAATCCTGATTTGCACGAAGCTGTCATGGTTGACGGCGACGGCGAAAAAGAACTGATCGCAGAAACCCTACGCGCTGGCTATCGCTATGAAGGCGAACTAATTCGTCCAGCCATGGTAAAAGTAACTCGTCAATGAAAATCTCGGTAATTACATTATTCCCAGAGATGTTCGACAAGGTTTTTAACCAGTCGATGCTTTGGAAGGCGCAGGACAAAAAACTCGTCGAATTCGAGCTTATCGATTTACGCCAATTCGGTCTCGGTCCACGCCACCAAGTCGACGACACGCCATATGGCGGCGGCGATGGTATGCTACTAAAGCCCGAGCCAATTTTTGCTGCCGTGGAAGATGCGAAAACGCGCAATCCCGATGCCAAGGTCGTCTTGATGACGCCAAAAGGCAAGATTTGGGATCAAGCGCGCGCGACTGAGCTGGCGAATTCTGGCGATAACTGTATCTTTATTTGCCCGCATTACGAAGGCTACGATGAGCGCATTTTAACGCTCGTTGACTATCAGATTTCGATTGGGAAATTCATCCTCACCGGCGGCGAATTGCCGGCCATGACCGTGATCGATTCGATCGTGCGCCTCATTCCTGGCGTGCTCGGCGGGGAAACGAGCGCCGAAATTGAGAGTTTCTCGGACGGCGACAATTATGAATACCCGCAATACACTCGTCCAGCAGAATTTCGTGGCATGAAAGTTCCTGAAGTTTTACTCAACGGCAACCACGGTGAAATCGCCAAATGGCGCGCCGAAAATGCTCCGAAGTCCGCATCCGAAAAATAGTATAATAATCTTATGGATTTGGCTGCGCCAATCGAGGAGGTGAAGGGCATAGGCCCGAAAACGGCTGAGATTTTGCACAAGGCCGGGATTTTCATGCTCCGCGATTTAGTCTATCATTTACCGCGCGACTACGAGAATTTCCAGCAGGCCCAAAACATCGCCGATTTGCGTCCTGGTAAGGTTACGGTTAAGGCGCGTGTCGAGGATATTGCGACGCGCCGCATCAAGCGTTTGACGCTTACAGAAGCGACTCTCCGCGATAAAACCGGCGCCATTAAAGCGATTTGGTTTAACCAGCCGTATCGCACGAAGCAATTCGCCGAGCAAGGTGAGTACTATTTTAGTGGCAACATGCAACTCAGCTACGGACGCTATCAATTGCAAAATCCGTCCGCAACTAAGGCCGACGAATATGATGCGCCAACTACCGACAAAGTTCAGCCGATTTATCCGGCGCGTGGCACAATTAAGTCGCCAGATTTCAAGAAATTCATTGCGGGTCTACGCAATCAAATTGCGCTGACGCCAGATATGCTCCCGAATTATCCTGGCCGCGCCGAAGCGCTGCTTGACGTGCATTTCCCGGAGACAATCGAGCAGGCGAAGAAAGGCCGCGAATACTTGGCGGTCGAGGAATTATTCGAATTATTGCTTGCGGCGCGCCTCAACCGCGAAGAAAACCAGAAGCTCCGCACTGCGCCGATTAAAACCGATATGGCGAAGTTTAAAGATTTCGTCACGCGTCTGCCATTTAAGCTCACTAACGCGCAGCGCGTGGCAACCTGGGAAATTCTTCAAGATATGGAAAGTGACATCCCGATGAACCGTTTGCTGCAGGGCGATGTCGGTTCGGGTAAAACCATGGTTGCAGCGCTCAGCGCCTACGCGGCGGCCGGGGCTGGTTTCCAGACAGCTCTGATGGCACCAACCGAAGTGCTCGCGACGCAGCATGCTGAATCACTCAGTAAACTCTTCGGCGACAAACTTCGCATCGCGCTTCTGACTGGCTCCACAAAACGCAAGCCGGAGCTTAAGAAGCATATTAAGGCTGGCGAAGTTGACCTCGTGATTGGCACGCATGCACTCATTACGGACGATACGGAATTCAAGAATCTTGGCCTCGCGATTATCGATGAGCAGCATCGCTTTGGCGTGGCGCAGCGCCAGAAACTGCTCGCGAAGGCTCGTACGATGCCGCACCTACTATCAATGACGGCGACGCCGATTCCGCGTTCGTTGCAACTTACGATATTTGGCGACCTTGCCGTTTCGGTGCTTGATGAATTGCCGGCCGGCCGCCAGCCGATTACGACTAAAATTGTTTCGCCGGTCTCCACGAAGCAAATGTGGGATGCGGTCGAGAAAGAGCTTCGGGCAAAGCACCAAGCCTACTATATCTGTAAGAAAATCGACGATAAAGGCGAATCGGAATTGAAGTCCGTGAAGGCGGAAGTGCAGAAGATCGCGCACCAATTTCCAGACTACAATGTCGCTTACTTGCATGGCAAAATGAAGCCGGCCGAAAAAGACGAAATTATGGCGCTATTTGCGAATGGCGGAATCGACATTCTCGTCTCAACGACCGTCGTAGAAGTCGGCGTAAACGTGCCGAATGCGACTGTAATGGTGATCGCCGATGCGGACCAGTATGGTCTTAGCCAGCTCCATCAGCTCCGCGGACGTGTTGGGCGCGGTGCCGCGGCGAGCTACTGCTATTTGATTTGCTCCTCGACCGATGCGCCGACCAAACGCATTCGTGAAATTGAGCGCTCGCAGGACGGTTTCTATCTCGCGGAAGTTGATTTGAAATTACGCGGTCCGGGCGAGATTTATGGCTCCTTGCAACACGGCGCGCTCGACCTTCGCATCGCCTCGATTACTGACACGAAGCTCGTCCATAAGGCCGACCTGCTCGTGAAGGACTTCCTTAAGCAGAAGCTAAATGTGCTAGAATATAAAGAGTTAGCCGCGGGGGTGCGCAAGTATCAACGCTTAACGACTTTGAACTAATATGTACGCAACGCTAGATATCTTCGAAAACTCCAAGCATTCGGGTAAGCTTATCGGTGTTCATCAAAAACTCGATAAGGTCGCCCGCAAGCTTTTGGACGCCAAAATGGAAGGCGTAGATTTTCCAACTATCAAGGAGATTCTGTATTTTGAAGGCTCGCGCGGCCCGGATGGCATCAAAAAGAAATCGCCTGGCGTAGACGACCCAGATTACTTCATCATTCCGAGCAAAGACGACGGCAAACTATTCGAAATCGTCATGAACCATCAGCATAATCTCGCGCAGGCGCTTAAATGTGATAACCGTGAACGTGCGGCGTTCGAGGCAGCCTGGATGGCGCATGCACTGACTGACGCTATGACGCCGGCTCATCATTATCCGTACCGCAAAGTTGTCGACGAATTGATGACCGATAAAGACTACAAGACGCTCTTTGGCCACGAAATTAAAGGTATTATGCGCGGCGAGACACTCTTGCAGGCTGCGCGCAATAACTGGCTCTATTGGGGCGCCGGTGGGGTGATGACGAAGCATATTGCCTATGAGTATGGCGTCGCGTATATCATTAAGCCAGTCAGGCTCGAACGCCTAATGCCGAAGAATCTCGAAGCTGCCGACCTGAAGAAAGTTGACCTGAAAAAAGAATTCTATGATGCCGTTAATAAAGTCGATTCACTCAAAATGTATGACCATTTCCTCGACGCCGGTTGGACCACTCAGCTCGCTGTCGAAACGCGCGAAATCTTGATTCCGGAAATCGTACGCCTAATCGTGCTCGGTTGGGCTTCATCGATTGAATTAGCGAAGGGAGGGCGAAATGCCAAGAAAAAATAATCAAATCCGTATCATTTCCGGCAAGCTCGGCGGCCGCCTGATTGATACGCCAAAAACCGACAAAACTCATCCGATGGGCGACCGTGAGCGCGCGGCAATCTTCAATCGCCTCCGCGGCGACATTGCGGGTAAGGACGTCTTGGACGCTTTTGCGGGCAGTGGCGCAATCGGCCTCGAGGCCTTGTCGCTTGGCGCAAATAGCGTAGATTTTCTTGAGAATAACCAGAAAGCTGCAAAAACCATCAAGGCGAATGTGGCAAAGTTCAAGCTTGAAGCACAGGGCAAAATCGTGCGCAAACTGCAAAAAGAATACGACATTATTTTTGCCGATCCGCCATACGATAACCCGCAGTATGAATATATCGAGGAGATTCTAAAATCCCTCAAGCATGGCGGTATCTTTGTACTCTCGCACCCAGAATCACCGGCGCCGTGGGAGTTCCGGGGCCTAAGCCTCTTTAGCGACAAAAGCTACGCCGCTGCGCATATCAAAATGTATCAAAAACTCTAGAAGAGAATAAATTCGCGAATCCAGTTTTGGAGCGCTTCGGGATCGTTGTAGAGCGGTTCGTCTTCTTTTGCGTCAGCATCGAGCCAGTCGACAACTTCGCCGTCATGAATTAGGGCAACTGAAGGTGTGTATTTGACTTTTTCGTGGAGCGAGGATTCTTTTGCTTCGTCCCAGTACATATGGTAGTACTTGAACTGCATGTCGTCTGGGAAACCGGACAGACTAACGCTCATCTCAGAAGTTTTGATGCAGCCTGGTTTGTCGACCATAATGACGAACGACTTTTTGTCGCTAATTAGCTTTTCGTATTCTTCTTTTTCGATAAACATTGCTTCGCTCTCGCCGTAGTATTCTTCTTCGAGGCGGAATTGTTTGCTCGTAAGTGACGGAATAATCAGGGCGGCGGTGATTGCGGCTGCGAAAAATAGAGTCAACGAAATTGCGATGGCTGCGATATGTTTGCGCTTCATTTTTTGGTCAACTTAGAAAAGTCGATATCGTGGTATGGGATTTTCCAGAAGGCGAACTGCTTCACGCCGTTGTCGTCCTGCGTAATAGTCTGAACGCTATTCTTGCCTTCGTAATACCAGTAGCCGCCAACGTTGTAGATATTGTTGCCGTTCCAGCCGAGATCGACGAGCAATTGTTTTGTTGCGCCAGCATAACCGCCGCCGCCGCACATCAAGAAAATAATCTTGTCGCGCGGGAAGAGGTCTTCGAGAATTTGGAGCGATTCTTTGTAGTTTGCCGTGAGTTTTCCGCCAGCGTCGCGCGTATAGAGCGTGTCGCCGGAGTACGTTTTACCGACGGCCTCTGGTAATTCGATGTTCACGAGATACGGGAGCGGCACGACCTCAAAGCCTTTGATTAGGCCGGAGAGCCAGCGGTCGCCGCCGATTGCTTCGTAATTTGCCGGATCTTCAAGCATGCGCATGTCGCGATAAACCGCATCTTTGCGGCCGAGGTACTGGTCAATATTAGATTCATTAATGTTTTTGTCGATGCCAAGTTCGCCGCGTTGGCCTTCGGATACTTCTGGTTTCGGCAAAGCCGGTAGACCTTGGTTGCTCGCGATGAACCATCCGCAGAAGTAGCTTGCGGCTAGTGCAATTAAAGTAATAATTGGGATAATGTATTTCTTTGAACTGCTCATATATCTATTGTAGAACAGTGCCCAAGAACTAGCAAATTCGTGGCTAATGAACTATACTGGTAGTAGTTAAATTTGGAGGTATAATGTTTGATTTGTCTGGAAAAGTAGCTGTTGTGACTGGTGCTAGCTCTGGTCTTGGTGTCCAAATGGCGACCGCTTTTGCGCGCCAGGGTGCCGATTTGGTAATTTTGGCTCGCCGCGTTGAGCGCCTCGAGGAATTTGCTGAAAAATTGCGCAAAGAATACAAGGTGAAGGTTTTGCCGCTCAAGTGCGACGTCACTTCGACTGACGACATTAATGCAGCCGCCGAAGCTGCCGAGAAAGAGTTCGGCAAGGTAGATATTTTGCTCAACTGCGCCGGTTCGTCGAAAGACAAGGGCGTCGTAGACATGACCGACGACGAATGGGATTTTACAATTGCAACCGACGAAACGAGCGTCTTTAAGATGACTCGCGCCTTCGCTCGCATTATGCAAAAGAACAAATATGGCCGCATCATTAATATCGCTTCGATGTATGGCCTCGTCGGTAATACCGAGATTCATACGGTCGCCTACCACGCATCAAAGGGTGCGGTCGTAAACTTCACGCGCGCCGTGGCCGCTGAGCTTGCGACTGATGGTATTACTTGCAATGCGATCTGCCCAGGTTACTTCGAGACCGAGCTCACGAAGGCTGTGCTCGACACGGAAAGCTTCCAGCAATTTGCCAAGACTCACGTCCCAATGCAGCGCTACGGTAAGCCAGGCGAACTCGATGCTGCTGCAGTCTTCCTCGCTTCCGATGAAGCGCGTTATGTTACCGGCGCAATCTTGCCGGTCGACGGTGGCTACACTTGTATTTAATAAAGAAGGGTGCGAAAAATGAAGAGACACGAACTTGGCGAAGGTAATCAGGGGGAACAGGCGGCCGATAACGGTTGGGCTGAGCTAGAGAATTACGCTCCAGAACAAAACGGTTCGGATCTTCGTGCTAATGATTCGGAAAAACCGACTGGCGAACGTCGTCATGATGCTGGTGATGCGGAAAAAGATTTTAATCGACTACTCAAGGGTGAGAAATATTCAGTTCCGGATTCTCCAGAGAAAATTAAGGCAGAGACGGCTCAGCTCCAAAAGAAATCAGAAGAATACGATAAATTCTTTGCCCTTGGTGCGACGCCGGAGCTAATTAAAGAAATTAAGGGCTTAGACCAGAAAATAATGGACGATAAAGATCCGGACGACAAGGCGCAATTGGCGGCGAAAAGAAAAGAGCTCGTCGATGTAGCTATCGCTAACGGAAAGACGGTCGAGCATTAGCGAATAAAAAGATCCCCGGAGTATTCTCCGGGGATTTTTTGTTAAATGGTCGAAGTGAGAATTGTCTAATTTACCCTCAAATTGATTGCTTAGAAAACGATTTTGCTAAGCCATTTTTCGACGAGAACATCCTCGTCTACTCTAACTATTAAGCGATATCCGCCAACATTATTGTGGCAGCGCTGCTTGTAGTATGGTTCTGGTAAGACCCAGATATAGAGTTCATCTGGCTTTGTCTCCAGAAGCTGTCTTTTAATATCCTTGGTGAGTTTATGCCCATGCTTTTTGCAATAATTACGACATTCACTAGTGATATTACGTTTCTTTTCTCCATCGCCGAGTTCATAGTAGATAAAGCATCCTTTATCATTACATTCAACTCTGACGATCTTCCTAAACTTAAAACCGAATATATATTTTTTACTCATATTCAGTTCCTCCTTATAAAAAGCTTGCGCAGTTTCTGAAACGTCTATATATAACACTTCGACCATTTTAAAGAACATGCCAAAAGCGGCACGAACTATATCTATATTATACAACGAAAGCACAAAAAAGACAAGCTGACGCTTGTTTTTTATGGTGCGCGAGACTGGACTTGAACCAGCACGCCGAAAGGCATATGCTCCTAAGGCATACGTGTATACCAATTTCACCACTCGCGCATGACGAAATTATATCAAAATTCCGCCCAAATGTATAATAGTTATGCTAAAATAAATAACAGATGTTAAAGGGTGGTTTATGAATCGCATTGCGATCTATCTGAACAAATGTTTGGACGGTGTTGTTTATTCAGCGCCGGGCATTTTGGATGGCTACGCGACTGACCGCTCGCTTCTGAAAATCCACCCGCGCGTTGTGGCTTTGCCAATCAATACAATGGATTTGCGTCGCCTCGTCCGCTTCTCGCATCAACTAAATCAGAAGAAAATCAGTCTTCCAATCACCGTGCGTGGTTCCGGCTATAGCAAGACTGGCTCGGATATTGGTAGTGGCATCATTGTTTCAACCGAACGCATGAACGCGATTCAGGAAATTGATATTCGCCAGCGCCTCGTGCGCGTCCAATGCGGCGTCCGTCTCGGCGAACTCAAAAAAGCCCTCAGTCTCTGCGGTCTCGATTTGCCAGTGATGGGTAATCCGTTCGAAACGATTGGCGGCCTGATCGCGAAGGCGGCTAGTGCCAGCAACAATACCGATCCGGGCACAATCTGTGATTTCATTGACCGCGTCGAAGTAGTTTTGAGCGATGGTAGCGTTACGGAAATGCGTGCTTTGTCGCGTCATTTCGCTCATAAAATGACTAGTGGCGATAAGTTTGAAAACGAGATTTACAAGAAAGTCTACGAGCTCGTCGAAGAAGAAAAAGAATCAATTGAAAAGATTTCGAGCAACAAGCTTAATCGCTTCGGCTATTCCGGCCTTGGCGCCGTAGATCAGAAGCATAGCTTCAGCCTTATTCCGCTCATCTGCGGTTCGGAAGGTACGCTCGGTATTGTTTCCGAGGTCATTCTGCGCGTCGAACCGGTCTTTGAAAGTCCAGATTATATTGCAATTCCATGCAAAACCGCCACAACCTACAAGACGGTTTGCGAAGAGCTCAAGCGCCTACGCTTCACGGATATCGTCGTTTACGATACGGAACTATTTAATGAAATTGAAACGACCGGCAAATTCAGTCGCTTCTTCCGCAGGGTTTCCGATGATGGCTTCCTCGTCGTCGCGAATGCCAAGGACGATTCGCTCCGTGACCGCAAACGCAAATTCGCGAAGCTCCGCCGCGCTTTACCAGACAACGTTTCGGCTATTCGTCAGGACGAGGGTAACGAACGTGACTTTATTGAACTTGATTGTATTTTGGATGCCTATCTCAACGACAGTGCGGCCGGGTCTTATCATATCCCGCTCATTGACGGCGTCTATATTCCGCCAGAAAAGCAAGTTGAATTCTTTGATAAAGTCGACGAGCTCGCGAAGAAAATGAAACTCAAACTCGCTATCTTCGGCTCGGTGGACTTCAATACCTTCTCCGTCCGCCCAAGCTTCAAGCCATCTACGACTGAGGGCCGCAAAGAGATTATTCGCTTCCTTACTGAGTATCTCAAACTTATCTCGTCGGTCGATGGCTATCCGTGCGGCGAGGCGCCAGAAGGACGCTTCCTGGCAATCTTTGCGCAGAAATTTGAAGACGAGAGTACGCTCGAACTCTATCGTAAAATCAAGCAGATTTTCGATCCGAACGATATTCTAAATCCTGGCATCAAGCAGGAGACCGACATCCGCAATACGCTCAAACATTTCCGCAGCGACTACAACCAGGGCATCGAAGAAAAGCAATAACGCTAACGGTTGGGCTTTTCCTCTGTTCGTGGTATAATTTACCCCATGAAATTTACTACTAATAAGCAAAAGAGCTCTGTGTCTTTTGATGTAGAGTTTGTTAGCGCGGATTTTGAGCCAGCCCGCCTCAAGGCTCTTAGCCGTCTCGCGCGCAATGTTAAAATCCCGGGCTTCCGCAACGGCAAGGCTCCAGCCAGCAAGGTTGAGCGCTATGTTGATCCAAATGAATTAGCAATGACTACCTTGGATATTCTCGTCCGTGAGGCTATTCCAAAGATCTATGACGAAGCAAAGGTTCAGCCACTTTCTGCGCCTCATGTCGATATCAAGAAATTCGTTCCAGGCGAAATGGCCGAGGTTACGATTACTTCCGATATTATGCCAGAGGTTAAGCTTCCAGATTATACGAAGCTCAAAGCAAAATATGTCGCACCAAAGGTTACCGATAAGGATATTGATGATGTCTTGAATCGCATCGCAGAGAGCTTTGCTGAGAGCAAGGCCGTAAAGCGTGCTGCCAAGATGGGCGATGAGGTTATCATTGACTTCACTGGCAAGAAAGACGACGTCGCTTTTGAGGGCGGTTCTGCTAAGGATTTTAAGCTCAAGCTCGGCTCTGGCCAGTTTATCCCAGGCTTCGAAGAAGGCGTTGTCGATCACGAAGTCGGCGACAAGTTTGAACTTAAGCTCAAGTTCCCGAAGGATTACCACGCAAAGAATCTTGCTGGCGCCGATACCGTATTCGAGGTGCTTTTAAAGCAGGTCAATGAAATTACCGTTCCAGCAATCGACGACGATCTCGCTAAGAAAACCGGTGCTTTCCCAACCCTCAAAGAACTCCGTGCCGACATTAAGCAGAATCTTGAATTGCAGGGCAAAGACACCGCTGATCGCAACTTCAAGGACGAAATGCTCGACGAACTCGTTAAGGGCGCTAAGACTGTCGCTCCAGAGGCGCTCGTTAAAGAGCAGGCTGAAGCAATCAAACAGGATATGCTCCGCAATATTTCCGCTCGTGGCGGCAAGCTTGAACAGTATCTTGAGCAGGTCAATCAGACTGAAGAGCAGTGGCTCAAAGAAATTGAAGATGCTGCTCGCCAGCGCGTCATCGGCCACCTCGTTGTCGCTAAGCTCGGTGATGAGCTTAAAATTAAGGTTACCGACGAAGAGGTCCTCGACCAGATTGATAGCCTCCGTGAGACGTACAAGAAGGATGAGCATGCGGTTAAGGAGCTCGATAGCGAGCAGACCGCGATTGCGATTCGCAACCGTCTCCGCATCAACAAGACGATGGATAAACTCGCCAAGTTGAACGGTAAGAAATAGTTAAACAAAGCCACCTCTTAACAGGGGTGGTTTTTTGTGCTAAAATACATCCATCGCTCTTTATAAAAATACTCGAAAATGGAGGTGGCTACTATGGGCGTGAATTGCAAGTATCCTGAACCGTTGAAAGATTGGTATTTCTGGCATCCGGAGAATCAGTACGAAGCGGCGGGAGATTACAAGAAGTATGAGCTCCCCGACGGTTTGGATGAATTCGTCAGCGAAAGTGGCTCGCATTGGGCTACTGTTGCTAATCCCGACAGGGAGTGTGAATATGTCCTTAATTCTCCGTCGCTTGATGGCCCGGTTACGATTCTGAAGTGGCTGAAATATGGCGACGTTCGTGTGCTTGAAGGGGTTACTGGAGACAGAGAACATCCGGTACAGATTGTGATTGCCGGAAAGGGCAAAGAAAAAACTCTCTATTACATCGAGTAGAAAAAGAGCCCGCCAGGCTTTTGGCGGGCTTTTTGCTTGTGCTTGATTGACAAAAACGCCCAAGTGTGCTATAATAGGATTAATGTACTTTTTGAGTTATTATCATGAAAGGGGGAAATTTATGAAATATCATGATAGTAAAAGGATAGATGAGTGGAGTTGGGTAGAGTCCGGTGATGGCAATACGCTCAAAACCATAAATAGTTGGATGGATGAATCGAAGTATGGTCAGTCTATTGAATTAGATAGCGAATCTGCTCTCCTTATTAACTGGAGATTCGAAACACCCCTATATCTCGACAAAGAGGGCTATTTCGACGAAACCACTAATGTCACGAAAAGGGGTAGCTCGACCGTAAAGAAGATCATTAATATCGGCGCCGAATTTATGGTCTTGGCCGAAGAAGACGGGAAAGATCGAGTGTTTTTCTTACAGAGAAGCTACCTTGCTCTATCTATCTAACCAAACAGACCCGCTGTGTGCGGGTCTTATTTTTTGTTCGCGAGATGCCAGTGGTTGCCATATTCGCACTTGTAAGTCGTGAGGGAATTGACGGGCAAGTCGTGTTCAAATTCAACGAGGCGAGCCGAGGCTTCGGCGGTTTCTTCGTCTGGGTAGCAGATTTTATGCTTATCGCCGACCCAGCATTTTTCTGGTTCGTACGGCTGCGGTTTGTTTGCGCGCGGCATTAGAATTCTCCCTTCAAGAAGCGTTTGCGTTGCGGTTCTGGCATGCGCTCGATGGCGTAGCGCAGAGTCGTGCGCGACATCTGATTATAATGGTCGATAATGAACGATTCGACGAAATGCTTATCGATGCGCCAGTAGATTTCGCGAAGCATCCAGCCGCAAGCCTTATGGATGAGCGGCTCCTTGTCGCCGAGTAACTGCTCGATAATTTCTGGGCCGTCACCGAGTACGCCGCTGCGGTAAAATGCCATGTAGCTCACGACCGCAATGCGGCGCTTCCAAAGGTTTTTGCTCTTCGCGAATTCGTGAAAAATCTTTTCGTCATGATGCTCAAGCGCCCAGAGGCCGAGAATTTTCCAGGTGATTAAGTCGACAAGATCCCAGTTATTTGCGGCTTCGATGTTTTCGAGTAGAATCCGGCGAGCGCGTTCGGGGTCTTTTTTACGCTGCGCGACGAGAATTTCTAGCGCCGCAAAACGATGCTCGTGAACTTTGGAATGAAGTAACTCGACAAGCTCGTTTTCTGGCATCGTTTTATACTCTAGAGCAATCTTGCGCGCGACTGGCACTGGCAGGCCGAGTAAAATATCGCCTTCGCCATAGCCGCCCGGCGTAATGCCAAAAAAGTGCGCCGTCGCTTCGCTGCGCTCGGCATCGACATGTCGGTCCATTTCGGCAATCAACTGGTCTTTCATATCTATAATTATGCCATATTTATTAAAAACTGCCAAAAACAACGTACTTATGCTTGCCGAACATGATACTTAGACTCTATGTCTTCAAGTTGATGGTGGAGTTAAGGATCCGGAGTCAGAAACTCAAAAAATCTACCCGCCGCTAAGCTAAGGTAGATTTAACCATCGAGGTCGGGAGTCCTAGCCCCTGACCTACTGCGTATATTATAGCACGAGTTTATTCTTCGCGGCGTTTTAATTCCAACAATACCGTCGGCACGGCCGGCGGCGGCGTGAAGTATTCCGGCTTCATCGGCAGACGGATGCGTGGCGCATAGTGCGCAAAAAGCTGTTTGCCGAGCTGCGAAGTGTAGTGGCGGTCATTATTGAGTAGTTTTAATGCAAACTGCTTCTGTAAAATCAAATAAATTGCTTTTGGCGGATTCTCGGCTTCGTCGAGCTTATGGAGAATTGCGGAACTAAGATGGAATGGTGGGTTGGCAAATACCTTATACTCGCCTTCCGGCAATTCGAACTCCATGAAATCCTGCTCGACAACCGTGACGTTCTCGCATTTCGCGACATTTTTGCGGAGTTTTTCGGCGGTTTCGTGGTCTGGCTCGATCGCAATCACTTGCTTACAGCGGCGACTCAGCGCAGCAGTAATCACACCGGAACCAGCGCCAATATCGAGTACAGTATCGCGCTTCTTGATGTTGCTGTGGCCAATTAAAAAGCCCGCGAGTTTTGGTCCGCGCAAGAAATGCTGACTTAGCTGATATTTACGCATCTGGCAAAAGCCCCAAGCGGCGTACCGCTTCGTACATCGCGATTGCGGAAGCGCAGCCGACATTAATTGAGCGCGTCGAACCGAGCTGTTCAATATAGAATGCTTGGTCGGCCGCATCGAGCAACTCCTGCGAAATTCCATCCGATTCGGACCCGAATACGAGGATAGAATTTGGCACGAGTTCGACGCTTGCGAGCGGCTTGGATTCTGGGCGATTATTGTCGACGGCGACAACTTTCATGCCGCGCGCATGGGCGTCGGCAATAAACTCTGCGACGGTCGGGAAATGATCAATATGGAGATACTTGTCCGTTACCATCGCGCCACGACGGTTATATTTGCGCTTGCCAATAATATGCACGCGCGAAACGTTAAAAGCGTTCGCATTGCGGACAACAGTGCCAATATTAAAATCATGGGCCAAGTTTTCAATCGCGACTTCTAGCGGAATGCGAGATTTGTCGAGCTCGGCAATAATCTCCTCGTTTGGGAGACCCTTAAACTTATCGATTAGATTTCTGGTGTCGTTTTCCATTTTGGTTTTCTCTCAGAGCTTTCACGAAGCCATATACTGACGCTGTACATAGGAAGACCTCTAGGACTACGCCGAAAAATGAACCGACGAAGCCGTTATAGATAATCCAGAGGACAGCGACCGGTATGCCCATCGCCTTATAAACAAGCGTATTCTTTTGCCAGATGGAAAAAGTGTAAGCGAGTACCGCGAAGACGGACATTAAGCTCAGGAAACCGTTATAGGTTGGGATGGTAACGGCGATAGTTGCTATAAAAATAATGACGAGAACGACGACGTCGCGAGTGGTTATAGCTTTTGATTGGCCATGGTATTTTTCGTCCCAAAGGGAGTAGAGCGAGCGGAATAGGCTAACGCCGCACATTGCGAGACCAGTCCAGGCATGTAAAAAGATGTATGCTAGGCCGTTCAGTAAGGTTGCGACAATGCTGGCAATTAAAATATCGCGGCGCCTCTTGAGCTGATAGCTGGCTATCAAGACTGCAAACATTAAAATGGTGAATATCTGCGATAAGACGTATTGGAAATCCATATCTATATTCTAGCAAAAACCTTAACGCTTTTTCGAAGTCTTTTTCTTCGAAGTGGGCTTTTTGGTTGCCTTTTTCTTGGCGGTTTTCTTCACCGGCTGCTTTTTGATAATCGGGTTAAGAATTGCGGTCAAAACCGTATAACAAACCACGTTCATACAGAGCGAAGCAACAGCGACGAGCGGTACAATTAGGAGGGCAGCGCCGGCCGGCTGATTCGTAAGATAGACAAGTGCTGCGATGACGACAAAAATCAACGCGATAGCGGAGTAGAGCCAAGTCAAAAGGATTACTTGATGCTTATCGCGGTAAAGAGAGATAAAAAAGTCCTTCAAACGCTTCATATACTATAATTATATCACGAAACAGATAAAAAGTCAATTAAGCGCAAGTATGGTATAATTTAAGTACATGACTTTAGCTTTTAAACTCAAGAAAAAATTCTATTTTGTGGCTGCTGGCTACTTCAAATTTTTCGCCAACCACTCTCTAAAGCGCTGGAATCCACGTATTATCATTGTGACCGGCTCGGCTGGTAAAACTACGATGCTTAATCTCATCGAGAGTCAGCTTGGCGACAAGGCTCACTATTCACATAACGCCAACTCCGCCTTCGGTATTGCTTTTGATATTATCGGCATGCACGGTATCACCGGCAGTAAGCTTTATTGGCTCGCGCTGATTTTTGGCGCACCATTCCGTTCACTATTTTATCGCCGCAAAGAGAAGTTTTATGTTGTAGAGTGTGATGGCGAGCGCCCGCACGAAGCTGAATTTGTCGCGAAGTGGCTCAAGCCGGAGGTTTCGCTCTGGGTTAGTCTCGGCCGTTCGCACGCGGTTTTCTATGAAAATGAAGTTAAGAGCGGTCGCTTCATTAATATCGACGAGGCGATAGCGCATGAATTCGCGCAAATCCCGGTCAATACTAAGAAACTCGTCCTCATTGATGGTGATAACGAGGCGATGCGCGAGAAATGTGAAGGTCTCAAGGCTGAGGTTGTCGAGGTACATAAAAATCAGCTCAAAGATTACGAAGTTCAGCCAAATCAGGCAATCTTTACGATTGGTCGCAAGAAATTTACTTTCAATGAACCAATGCCGCGCGACGTTACGACGCAGCTTTTGATGCTCGATAAACTCACTGAGTATCTAGGCGTGAAGGCGAATACGGATCTATCGAATTACAAAATGCCGCCAGCCCGCAGCAATTATCTCGAGGGTAAGAACGGTATCAAGATTATTGACCCCAGCTACAACGCCCACATTATTAGTATGACAACTATGCTCGACATGATGAAAGAAATGAAGGCGCCGCACAAATGGCTCGTGATTGGCGATATTATTGACCAAGGTGCGCTTGAGGGCGACGAGCATAAGAAACTCGCCGATTTGCTGCTTGGCGTGAAGGCGGAAAAGATTATCATGATTGGCCGCCGTACGAAAAAATATACCGCACCACTCCTCGAGGGCAAATGCGATTTTGAATCTTTTGATAAGCCACAGCAGGCACTCGCCTATCTTGAGAAAAACCTTACCGGCAAGGAAACGGTGATGTTTAAGGGCAGTCAGTATCTCGAATGGATTGTCGAGAAACTCCTCGCGAACCCAGAAGATGTTGTTAAATTGGCGCGCCAAGACGCTGCGCACAAAAAGCGTCGCGCAAGTTGGGGGCTCAAGTAGATGAAAAAGTTATATATTATTCACGGTTGGACCTATAAACCAGAGCCATGGCTCGAGGTTATTAAGGATCTCAAAAAGAGCGGTATCGACGCAGAATTATTGCGCGTGCCGGGCCTCGGCAAGCCTTCCAAGAAAACATTCACGATTGAGGACTATGTTGCCTGGGCGAAAGAGAATTTGCCAAAAGGTAGCATTGCGCTTGGCCACAGTAACGGCGGCCGCATTCTTCTGAATCTGCTAAGCAAAGAGCCGGATTATCTCAAGGGCATTATTCTGCTCGATTCGGCCGGTTATTACGAAAAGTCCGCCAAGCGCGACATTTCGCGTGGCCTATCGAAGGCTTTTTCGCCATTAAAAAAGTCTAAGTTTGCGCGCAAACTAGCGCACAAGATTTTGGGCGCAAGCGATTACGAGAATGCGCCGGAAAACATGAAGGTAACCCTCACGAATATGCTTGATTCCGACAAGAATCTCGATATTTCAAAGGTCACAACACCGGCTCAGATTATCTGGGGCTCGGACGACAATATTACGCCGGTCCGCCAGGGCAAAAAGATGCACGAGTTACTCAAGAATTCGGAGCTTACCGTCAAAGAAGGTTGGCGTCATTCGCGCTATCTCGTCTCTACTGAAGAATTGGCTCAAGAAATCGCCGATAAGTTCAATAAACTCGGAGGCAAATAATGTTGAAAGTTGCAGAAATCGCTCCCGCAGAATTGGATAAGTTCGTTGCTAAAGAACACCCAGAAATGAACTTTTTGCAGTATTCCGACTGGGGTAAAGTGCACGAAGTTGAGGGGGAAGCAGTTAAATACCTCGGTCTATATGACGGCGAAAAGCTCATCGGCACGGCAATCGTGATTCGCAAGGATGCGCGCCGCGGTCGTTACTACGAAATCCCGGGCGGCCCAGTCATGAATTGGGATGGCCCAATTAAGCCAATCCGCTTCTTTATTGATGAAATTAAGGCGCTCGCCGCCAAAGATAAATGCGTCTTCGTGCGCATTCGCCCGAATATCGACAATACCGAAAAACACCGCGAAACTGCCAAAAAAGCAGGTCTCATTCCAGCGCCAATGCTGCTCCATGCTGAAAATACGATTATTCTTGATTTAACAAAACCTGATGACGAATTATTGACCGACATGCGCCGCCAGACGCGCTACGAAGTGCGCCACTCGGCAAAACTCGGCATCAAGGTGAGCTATGGAACAGGCGAAAAAGCCTTCAATGATTTCTATGATTTGCAGAACGAGACGGCTGAGCGTCAGGGCTTTATCCAGAGCCCGCGCAAAATTGCGCTTGCACAGCACGAAGTTTACGGCGACAAGGCACGCATTTATACGGCGGAGCTCGACGGCAAGAAACTTTGCCAAGGTTTGATTTTGTTCCTCGAGCCAGAAGCGATTTATCACGAAGCGGCCTCGACCTTGGACGGTCGCAAATTCCCGGGCGCCTATGCTTTGCAGTGGCAGGTCATCCAGGACGCAAAGAAGCTCGGTATTAAGCGCTACAATCTCTTTGGTATTGCGCCGCCGAATTCGCCGAATCACCGCTTTGCTGGCGTCACGACTTTCAAGACCGGTTTTGGCGGCGAGCAAGTTGCTTATTTGCCGGCGCAGGATATCGTCGTAAACAAATTCCGTTACAAACTCG
>JAEEGL011151624.1_pt1 | contig 22203 bp, 16 predicted proteins | sample 9134231 | NCBI WGS metagenome assembly JAEEGL01 (sample SAMN16246548, study PRJNA631951) | gut metagenome | biome: gut microbiome; feature: rumen; material: fiber-attached | host: Bos | place: Iran: Karaj | collected 2018-10 | reverse complement strand
TTACCAGAACCGGATGGAGCACACATACAAAAACCTCACAAACGTTGTAGAAAATACACAGAATGCCGAGTCTCTGATAAGAGATACAGACATGGCAGCAGAGATGGTAAGATTTTCCAACAACAACATCCTGATGCAGGCTGGGCAATCCATGCTGGCTCAGGCCAATCAGACAAATCAGGGAGTATTGTCACTCCTCCAGTAAACTCTTTCTCCAAAAAGCGGCGAAAGAGTTTTTTTATTGCCCCCGTTAATAAAGTATAAATACTGTCCGATATAATTTATAACCAAAGGATATGGTTGAGATACATGCAAGGATGCTTTTACGTATAGGAATAAGCCTGAAATGTAGTTTCTGGCGGACTTTGAGAAGGATCTTGGCATGGTTATTCAACATAATCTTACAGCATTCAATTCTAATAGACAGCTAGGCATAACGACCGGCCTTCAGGCCAAGTCTTCAGAGAAGCTGTCATCTGGATATAAGATCAATCGTGCTGCAGATGATGCAGCAGGTCTTGCAATCTCCGAAAAAATGAGAAGACTTGTACGGGGCCTGGATCAGGCATCCTATAATATTCAGGATGGCATTTCTTTAGTTCAGATCGCCGATGGTGCTCTTGCAGAATCTCTGGACAACCTTCAAAGAGTAAACGAACTCGCAGTAAAAGCCGCCAACGACACCCTTACTCCATCTGACCGCTCATATATTCAGGCGGAGGTTTCACAGCTTCTTAAGGAAGTGGACAGGACTGCCCATGCAACGACCTTTAATGATTCAATATACCCACTTTTGTCAGGAGGCATTGTAAAAGAACTGCCTGCTGGATTGACAAACACTTCTGTAACTGTTACTTATTCAGGCACAGCGACAGCTATATACAATGGACAGTCATATGGCCCCGGCTCTTCATTTACTGCTAATGATGTTCTTACAACTCCAGATGGACTAAAATTTATAGCCTCTCATGTTGCTGATGGCGGAGGACATGGCGGAGCACATGGAATTTTTGATACTCAAATGGGCCTTCCAGAAAGACCTGCGCTGATCACAAAGCTTTCTCTGGACGATGTAAAAGAGGATTCAAACGGATATTTGTATATAGATGATAATGAATACTGGGGAAAACTGTACTTAACAACTGGACACTATACGAGTAGTCCATATTCAGAATCAGATGTGCCAAATCTCCTAAAGATGAAGCAGACGGTAGTGGAGGGAGAACCTCTTTATATTCAGGCCGGAGCGGAGAGCGATGACACCATAGAAATAACACTTGTGAATGCTACTGCGGCCAGCCTTGGTGTTGATCCCCTCCATGTTTCTACTCAGGGGGATGCCCTCGAATCCATAGAAAAAGTCAAATCTGCCCTGTTAAAGATCAGCGGCTACAGAAGCGACTTTGGTGCCATGCAGAACCGCCTGGAGCATGCGTACAAAAATGTCACAAATATTGCAGAGAATACTCAGGACGCGGAATCTCTTATCCGTGATACTGATATGGCATCCGAGATGGTGAAATATTCAAATAATAACATACTGATGCAGGCCGGACAGTCAATGCTGGCCCAGGCAAACCAGACAAATCAGGGAGTATTGTCACTCCTTCAGTGACTTTTTCTTTTTGCAAATCCCCCGTAACAGGGGGATTTTTCATGTCTGCTGAAAATACATATTTGGTATAAATAGACATAAAATACATATTTGACATAAATGGGATATTTGAAAGAAAAGACCGAGATTTTAGTGAAATTTAATAGAATAAAACAGCTTTTTGCTGTAAAATTATTACGTATACCGTGTTCCAAGAAGAAAAAAAGCGCGGATACAACAATAAGTTTTTTTGAGGAGGGAGTATGAAGAAAAAGAAATTGTCCTTTGATAAGGATCTTTTCAAGAGAAGTGTCCAGTACAATGTAAAGACTCTTTACAGGAAGACCATGGACGAGGCTACAGACCAGGAGCTGTATCAGGCAGCGGCATATGCCATCAAGGATGCCATTGTCGACCACTGGATGACAACACAGAAGGCATCAGACGAGCAGGATCCCAAGATTGTTTACTACATGTCTATGGAGTTCCTGATGGGAAGGGCCTTTGGTAACAACCTTATCAATCTTCAGGCCTACAAGCCTGTCAAGGAAGCTCTTGATGAGCTTGGCATCGATGTGAATCTTGTGGAGGACCAGGAGCCGGATCCGGCACTTGGAAACGGTGGTCTCGGAAGACTTGCAGCGTGCTTTCTGGATTCTCTTTCCACACTTGGATATATGGCCTATGGATGCGGAATCCGCTACAAATATGGCATGTTCCGTCAGAAGATCAAGGATGGATATCAGATCGAGGCTCCGGACAACTGGCTGGAGAACGGCAATCCATTCGAGCTTAGAAGAAATGAGTACGCCAAGGAAGTCAAGTTTGGCGGCTATGTAAATATGCACACCGATGAGAGGGGCAGAACTGTCTTTTCACAGGAAGGGTATCAGGTGGTTAAGGCTGTTCCTTATGACCTTCCTGTCGTCGGCTATGGAAACGGCGTTGTCAACACCCTGAGGATCTGGGATGCGGAGCCCGTTCAGTGCTTCCAGCTGGATTCCTTTGACAAGGGTGACTATCAGAAGGCAGTTGAGCAGGAGAATCTGGCAAGCCAGCTCTGCGAAGTCCTCTACCCCAACGACAACCACATCGCAGGAAAAGAGCTGAGACTTAAGCAGCAGTATTTCTTCATCTCTGCTTCTGTCCAGACAGCTTTAAAGAGATATCTCAAAAGACACCCTGACATCAGGAAGTTCTATGAGAAGGCAGTGTTCCAGCTCAATGACACCCATCCCACAGTTGCGGTTGCAGAGCTGATGAGGCTTCTCATGGATGAGTATTACCTCACATGGGATGAGGCATGGGATGTCACAACCAGGACCTGCTGCTACACCAACCACACCATCATGGCTGAAGCCCTTGAGAAGTGGCCGGTAGATCTTTTCCAGAGGCTCCTTCCCAGAATCTATCAGATCGTTGATGAGATCAACAGGAGATTCGTGGACCAGATCATGCGCCAGTATACCAATTCTGCAGGAATTGACGTGCAGGCCAAGATAAGGAGCATGGCCATCCTCTATGACAACCAGGTCAAGATGGCTCACCTGGCAATTGTTGGCGGACACTCCGTAAACGGTGTTGCCAAGCTCCACACCGAGATCCTTGAAAAGAGAGAGCTCCGTGACTTCTACGAGATGATGCCCGAGAAGTTCAACAACAAGACTAACGGAATTACCCAGAGAAGATTCCTTATGCACGCCAATCCGCTTCTTGCCGACTGGGTAACAAACAAGATCGGTGACGGCTGGATCACAGACCTGTCCGAGATGAGCAAGCTCAAGGAATACGTCAATGACAAGAAGGCCCTTGAGGAGTTCATGGACATCAAGTACAAGAACAAGAAGCGCCTGGCTGAGTATATCAAGAAGCACAACGGCATCGATGTGGATCCCAAGTCCATCTTTGATGTGCAGGTAAAGAGACTTCACGAGTACAAGAGACAGCTCCTTAACATCCTTCAGGTTATTCATAAGTACAACGATATCAAGGCACATCCGTCAGAGGATTTCTATCCCAAGACCTATATCTTTGGTGCCAAGGCAGCAGCCGGATATCTTACAGCCAAGCTGACCATCAAGCTCATAAACTCTGTAGCTGATGTTGTCAACAATGACCCTGATATCGGCGGCAAGCTTAAAGTGGTATTTATTGAGGATTACAAGGTATCCAATGCCGAGCTCATCTTTGCGGCAGCAGATATATCCGAACAGATTTCAACTGCAAGTAAGGAGGCATCCGGAACCGGAAACATGAAGATGATGCTCAACGGTGCTGTAACCCTGGGAACCCTGGACGGCGCCAATGTGGAGATCGTAAACGAGGTCGGCGAGGAGAACGCCTTCATCTTCGGACTTACTTCTGAGGAAGTAATGGAGTATGAGAAGAACGGTGGCTACAACCCCATGGATATCTACAACTCCGACCCCAATGTGAAGTCAGTTCTGGACAGGCTTGTTGACGGAACATTCTCCGAGGACAGGGAACTCTTCAGACCGCTCTACAACTGCCTGCTCAACACTTACAACTCCAACAAGGCAGACCAGTACTTCATCCTCAAGGACTTCGAGGCTTATCTCGAGGCACAGAGGAGGATCTCCGATGCCTATGCAGACAAGAAGCGCTGGGCTAAGATGTCACTTTTGAACACCGCATGCTGCGGCAAGTTCTCATCTGACAGAACCATCCAGGAGTATGTGGATGAGGTATGGCATCTGGACAAGCTTCAGATAGAAGTTAAGTAAATTCGTATATTAAAAGAGACTGTGAAAAGAAGGATCGATTTCTTTTCACAGTCTTTATTTGTGTGCCAGAGGAGTAGGTTTCTGACCGGTGCAGACAGCTTAGTTGGGGTCGTTGGACTCCATGTGGCGCTCCTCGATCAGCTGTTCAACCTGCCGCAGGTGCTCCTTGCTTCCGGCTTCTGTATCGCTCTTTGGAAGGGACTTCCTGTAGCCGGAGGGAGATATCTTTTTCTCCTGATGGAAGGCCTTGGAGAATACCAGGGGATCAGAGTAACCGCAGGAGATGGCGATGGACTCTATGGGGAGCTTGGTCAGCTGCAGCAGCTCCGTGGCCTTGGCGATCCGGTAGCTTGAGAGGTACTGCTGGGGGGATATTCCCAGTGTCTTTTGGAAAAGGGTGTACAGATAGCTCCTGTTTATGCAGACATAATTGGCTATGTCGGAGACCTTAATTGGGTTGCAGTAGTTGCTGCGCACAAAGGCCTGGGCCTTGGTGACGTAGTAGTTATCGCTTCCGGAGTCGCTCCTGGTGGTGACGCTGATTCCTGATGCGATAATGGAGAGGAACATGGAGAGCTGGCCGTTCCTGCGAAGCACATCCTCCACGCTGAAGGTGTTGTGATCCATCATGTCTTTTACCAGGTCATAGATAGCTTCAGAGGCATCGCTCTTAAAAATGGGCTGCTGCAGGGACAGACCAAGCTGGGATACGATCTGCTGAGCACGCCTTCCGCCAAAGCCGATCCAGACATAGGTCCAGGGGTCCTCCTCATCTGCCACGTAGTAGGCGAGCTCCTCAGGTACGATGAGAAAGCCGTAGCCCTCCTTCAGAGGATATGTCTTGCCACCTATGGAAAAACTGCCCTTTCCGCTCATGCAGTAGTGGATCATGAAGTGGGGCTTTAAGGCAGGTCCGAAGCTGTGTTCCGGCTGGGTCTGTGATAGGCCGCAGCAGTACACGTAGAGGTCATCGGATTCTTCTGTATTGAACAGGAGCTTGTAAGCTTTTTCCATTTCTTTTCCCTCAGATTCTTCATTATTATATGCAAATTATAAGTTTTTAAAGCTTCACTGGCAATTGTCTTTTCCTTTTAGTTACGGTAAAATATTGATATTCAGGTTACTATTCAGTCAGTAGCCAGCATTACGCTGCTGGCTGCGTGAGAACATGATTCAGGAGGCAGTTTGGGCCATCGCGTAGCGATTTTCATGTCCAAATTGCGCGTTACTGGTCAGGAACTGAACAGTAACATATTCAGGAAATGAACAGATATATTTTCAGGGGGCTTTTATTTTGTCAAACGATATCAATGATTTTATGAAAGTTGGCAATGACATTCTCAACAGTGTCACCAGCGCCATAGACAGAAATGATTACAGCTCTCTACACGACGATGTAAGCAAGGCAATCAAGTCCGTGAGCGTGGAGAGGAAGGTCAACTACGCCAGCAAGGCCAGGACCGGGGCTAATAGCACAGTAACAGCCCAGGCCAAGCCGTTTCCTTTTTTCCAAAAGAAAATCAGCAAGTACTTAGGACTTCCCCAGATGGTCTTTGCCGGATGTGCAGAGTTCTTATTCCTGCCGCTGTTTTTGGGAACGCTTCTTATTATTGGCGAGGAACCTATGGCAGCACTTGTCACAGGACTGATAACTGCAGGCTTTGGATGGATGTTTTTTTCCGGGCTTAAGAAATTCAATCTGGCCAGGAAGTACCATCTGTATGGAAATATCCTGAGGGATGCCGAGTATTTCAGCATCAAGGATCTGGCCAAGGTGGCGGTCAAGGGGGACAAGGAGGTTCTCTCCGATATCAAGGCCATGATCAAGAACGGATTCCTTCCCAGAGCCAAGCTGGATACCACAGAGACCACCTGCATGATCACCGACAGGGCCTATGAGCAGTACCTTGGGGCTCTGCAGGACTACGATGCCAGGCAGCAGCGTGAAGAGGCCCAAAAGAAGTCTAAAGAGGCAGGTACCAAAAAGACGAATCCGGAGTATGAGGGACTTCCGCCCAAGGTCAGGGAGATCCTGGAGGAAGGCAGAGACTATATAGTATTTGTGAGACAGATCAACGACATCATTCCCGATACCGAGGAGATGTCCAACAAGCTCTACAGACTTGAGGATATAATGAACAGGATCTTTGCTCAGGTTAGGAAGGATCCCGAGAGCGCAGACGAACTCCACAAGCTGATGAACTACTACCTGCCCACGACAAAGAAGCTGCTTACTGCTTACGTTGAGCTGGACAAGCAGCCTGATGTGGGAGATAACATAATTCAGACCAAGAAAGAGATCGATGCCGCCATGGATACCATCAATGAGGCATTTGAAAAGCTTCTGGACAGCCTGTTCCAGGATATGGCATGGGATATTTCATCTGACATCAACGTCATGAAGACCATGATGGCCCAGGATGGTCTCACACTGGAGGGCCAGGGTGTATCGGCCCAGATGCAGGCTCAGGCCCAGTCACAGGGCCAGACCCAGACACAGCTGGAGTTCAAGTGATGCGGCATAAATCTGTGTAAAGAGCAGGATGGACGGATGCATGTTCTTCGGAAGAGGATCAGGTCCGGATTAACTGATAAGTAGTGTAAAATAATATATTAGAACCAGGAGGACGATATGGCAGAATTGGATTTTGGGGCAGCGCCCGCAGCACCATCACTTAGTTTTGGAGCAGAGGCAGCACAGGAGGCACCGCAGCCGGAAGCTGCACAGCAGCAGACCAACGGCAACATTGCACTGGAGGCACAGCTCTCACAGGAGGAGCTCAAACAGGTTGAGGATTTCAGCCAGCAGATCGACATCTCCAATAGCACAGGTGTCATGAACTACGGTGTTGGAACTCAGAAGAAGCTTGCAGACTTCTCTGAGAAGGCAATTGAGAACGTAAGGACCAAGGACATGGGCCAGGTTGGTGACATGATCACTAACCTTGTTACCGAGCTCAAGAACTTTGAGGTTGAGGAGGACGAGAAGGGACTTAAGGCCATCTTCAAGAAGAGCGCCAACAAGATCGAGTCCATGAAGGCAAAGTACAGCAAGGCAGAGACAAATGTCCAGACCATAAGCAAGGAACTGGAGAAACACCAGGTTACCCTCTTAAAGGACATCGATGTTCTGGACAAGATGTATGACCTGAACCTCAACTACTACAAGGAACTCACCATGTACATCCTTGCAGGCAAGAAGAGGCTTGAGCAGGAGCGCAGCACCACCCTTGTTGAGCTTCAGAAAAAGGCTGAGCAGTCAGGACTTCCTGAGGATGCTGAGGCAGCCAAGGACTTTGCCAACAAGTGTGACAGATTTGAGAAAAAGATTTATGACCTTGAGCTCACAAGGACCATTGCAATGCAGACAGGTCCCCAGATCCGAATGGTACAGAGCTCAGATACAGTGATGGCTGAGAAGATCCAGTCAACCATCGTAAATACCATTCCTCTTTGGAAGAACCAGATGGTAATCGCAATGGGCATAGAGCATGCCTCACAGGCAGCCAAGGCTGAGAGAGAGGTCAACGACATGACCAACAAGCTCCTTCGCCAGAATGCAGATGCCCTCAAGACAGCAACCATTGAGAGCGCCAAGGAAGCTGAGAGAGGTATCGTTGATATCGAGACCCTCAAGCACACCAATGAGTCCCTTATCTCCACACTGGACGAGGTGCTCAAGATCCAGACCGAGGGCAAGCAGAAACGCCACGAGGCCGAGGCCGAGCTGGCAACCATCGAGAATCAGCTCAGGGACAAGCTCCTTCAGGCAGCCAAAAGCTAAGCCAAATGTATTTGCACCAGGCGTGAAGGACGGGGGCAATCTTTGCATCTGCTCACTTTTCCTGCGTCGTGATATTCGCGAAGGCACGAGTCAGGCGGACATGCTTGCATGTACATCTGACGACGCCCGTGGGGTAACATGCTTGCATGTTACATTCTACAACTCAAAAACCGCTTTATGTCGACTTTCATGTTATTCAGAGCAGCCGACATAAAGCGTTTTTTTCGTTGTGAATATCATCTACTCGGAAAAATGATTCGCAGCTACAAAGATTGCCCCCGTCCCTCCCGCCTGGTGAATTAACATTTCGACAGCTATTAAGAACAAAGAGGCATGGAAAAATAATCATATTGAAGTTATTATATTATCAGAATTCGAATTGTTTATAAGCAGTCAATGAGGGTCAAAAGTCCATGTCTGAGATTTGGGATGGGAGTATTGTACAAATCGCTGAGTGGACATGTGTGCTCGTCGGCACTTGGGTGGCGTTTTTTGACACCTTAGTACCGCTACGAAGCACACTTGAGCGAGAGCGTACCCGAAGCGGTTTGTGCAATATGGACAGACTAAAAGCTCAGACATGGACTTTTGACCCGGAGTATATACAGTCAACAAGAAATATGATAGGAGGGTTATATGATCGATCAGGAGATGAAGAAGGCAGTTCTTGAGAGCTTTGAGAAGGAGTTTGGAAAAAGTGAGGGGGTAAAGGCTTACTTTGCTCCGGGAAGGGTTAACCTTATCGGAGAACATACAGACTACAACGGAGGACATGTTTTCCCCTGTGCTCTGACAATTGGAACCTATGGAGCAGCAGCTAAGAGAGAGGACAGGAAGCTGCGGTTCTACTCAGTGAATCAGGAGAGGCTGGGAGTTGTGGAGTCATCACTGGATGACCTTAAGCCCTCCGACAAAGCAGGCTGGACCAACTATCCCAAGGGAGTTGTATGGGCCTTTGAAAAGAGGGGTATGAAGCTGGATACAGGCTTTGACATGGTAATCTATGGCAATATTCCCAATGGTTCGGGACTCTCTTCATCGGCTTCTCTGGAGGTTCTCACAGGCTTTATCTTAAGGGACCTGTATGGATTTGAGGTTTCAAACCAGGATCTTGCCCTCATTGGACAGTACTCAGAGAACAACTTCAACGGATGCAACTGCGGAATAATGGATCAGTTTGCAGTTGCCATGGGCAAGGATGACAATGCGATCTTCCTGGATACTTCCGATCTGTCTTTTGATTATGCACCCATAAGCCTTAAGGGGGCCAAGATCATCATCGCCAACACCAACAAGAAGCACAAGCTCACAGACTCCCAGTACAACGCAAGGCGCAGCATGTGTGAGGAGGCCCTCTCCATTTTACAGAAGAGCCTGGATATCAAGTCCCTGGGCGACCTGTCCATAGAGGAGTTCGAGGCCAACAAGCATCTTCTCACAGACCCTGATATGCAGAGGAAGGCTAAACACGCCGTATACGAGAACCAGAGGACCATCGAGGCAGTAAAGGCCCTCAAGGACGGGGATCTTACCCGCTTTGGAGAACTTATGAAAGAGTCCCACGTATCCTTAAGGGATGACTATGACGTCACTGGCGTCGAACTTGACACACTGGCTGAGGAGGCATGGAAGATCCCGGGAGTCATCGGCTCCAGGATGACAGGCGGCGGATTTGGAGGCTGCACTGTTTCCATCGTCAAGGACGAGGCAATTGATGAGTTCAAGAAGACTGTGGGAGAGAATTACAAAAAGAAGATCGGATATGACGCAACCTTCTACACAGTTGAGATCGGCGGCGGCCCGGAGGTGATCTGATAATGGATGGAATTAAGAAGCTTGTTGCGTACGCGCTCAGGACAAACCTTATAGAGAGTGCGGACATCATTTACGCTGTCAACAGTCTCCTTATCGAGATGCATCAGGACAGCGCTGAGTTTGAGGTATCAGAGATAGAAAAGATGGCAGCGGATATCGACGGGGCAGCCATTGATTCCGGCGCATATCTTGAGGCTGTGTTAAAAGAGCTGGATGACTGCGCCGCAGCAAACGGCCTTCTTGAGAATGACAGCGTTGTATACAGAGACCTGTTTGACACAAGGCTTATGGGAGTTCTTACTGACCGCCCGGGCAATGTCATAAAGAAATTTCAGGAGAAATATGAGGAGAGCCCGGAGAGTGCAACAGATTATTACTATGATTTCTCCAGGAACACCGATTATATAAGAAGATACAGGATCGCAAAGGATGTGAAGTGGGTTGCTCCCACAGAATACGGCGACCTGGATATTACCATCAACCTGTCCAAGCCGGAGAAGGATCCCAAGGCCATCGCTGCAGCAAGAAATGCCAAGCAGAGCGGATATCCCAAGTGCCAGCTGTGCTGGGAAAATGAGGGATACTCCGGAAGGGTTGATCATCCTGCCAGGGAAAATCACAGGATAATCCCTGTTACGATACAGAATTCGAAGTGGGGATTCCAGTATTCTCCCTATGTTTATTACAATGAGCACTGCATAGTATTTAACTCCCAGCACATTCCCATGAAGATTGAGCACGGGACCTTCTGCAAGCTCTTTGACTTTGTCAAGCAGTTCCCCCACTACTTTGTGGGATCAAACGCAGATCTTCCTATTGTAGGTGGATCCATCTTAAGCCACGACCACTTCCAGGGCGGACATTACACCTTCGCAATGGCCAAGGCCCCGGTGGAGAGGACATTTACTGTTGCCGGCTTTGAGGATGTAAAGAGCGGCATTGTAAAGTGGCCCATGTCTGTAATAAGGCTCTCGTCACCGGACTCAGACAGGGTGATCGCACTTGCAGACAGGATTCTGGAAAAGTGGAGGGGATATACTGATGAAGCGGCATTTATCTATGCCGAGACTGACGGTACGCCCCACAATACTATCACTCCCATTGCCAGAAAACGCGGGGACGACTTTGAGCTTGATCTTGTGCTCAGGAATAATATTACGACAGACGAGCATCCGCTGGGTGTTTATCACCCCCACGCAGAGCTGCATCATATAAAGAAGGAAAACATCGGCCTCATAGAAGTTATGGGACTGGCAGTTCTGCCGGCAAGACTCAAGGATGAAATGGCAAAACTTAAGGAAGCCATGCTAAATGGCTCCGACCTTCGGGCTGATGAGACCCTTGAGAAGCACGCCGACTGGGTTGAGGCCTTCAGTGGTAAGTATGACAGGATTGATGCTGACAACATCGATGAGATAATCAGAAATGAGATCGGTGAGGTCTTTATGCATGTCCTGGAAGACGCCGGTGTTTACAAGCGCACCAAAGAGGGACAGGAAGCCTTTGACAGGTTCACTCTTTCTCTGTGACCTCCTGATAATCAAGGAGCTTCAATATGGTATTCCTGCTTAAGGCGTTGAGGTTTTTGGCTATGGGGACCAGACCGTCCATTTTTTTGCGGATCTCATCCTCGTTGTAGCCGAGCTTGGTCTTGTACATATCTATGAGCAGTCTGTAGGTTGCTGTTATATCGCTTCTTGTCTTAACTGCAAATTCAAGGACGTCTCTGGCGTCCTCAAATCTGCCCTGGTTATATAGCTCCTGACCCCAGTCCTGGAGTGAACAAACCAGGGCAGTATAATTTTGGTCAAACTGGCTCAGCTGGGTAATATTTGCAGTTCCATACTCCAGCTTCAGATCTGTGTTGGAGATGCCTGTAAAATTCACAATTTTCTCATCCTTGAGAGCGGTGAGCGCATCCTCGCACTTCTGAAGGGATTCATTGTCACCGGCGCTGCCAAAGGGAAGAAGGTCAAAGGGTATGTGGATATACTCAAGGCTGTCCAGACTTTTTTTGCGCACATTGTTGGACGCAAGCTCCTTCTCCCAGAAGCCCGCCTCCTTCTCCTCTTCTTTTCTGGAGACATGGCGCATGCGCAGATTTAAAAAAACTATCAGCAGTATAAAGCTTGCTAAAAACGGGAATTTCATCTATAATTTCCTTTCAGTTGACGGATGGATTTCCATTTACATGATATCACAGAGGAAGTATTATGAAAAAATTTTTTGAGGGACTTGTTGTTGCTTCTGCCCTGGTGCTCTTGCTGCCGGCAGGAAAAGTGAGTGCGGCAGATGACGGACAGATTGCCAAGGGCGTTTACATCGGCCCGGTTGACGTCTCAGGAATGAGCGTGGATGAGGCGGAGAGCGCGGTATCATCATATATAGATGAGCTGTCGGAGAAGAGTATCACACTTCATGTGGATGAGGGCGAGGAGACAGAGTTTTGCGGCAATGATATTGATCTTTACTGGAGCAATACCGGAATAGTGGAGGAAGCCTATGCACTGGGCCATCAGGGGAATCTGGTGGAGAGATACAAGGCGCTCAAGGACCTGGAGAACAACAGGCACGTCTTTGACATTTCCTTCGGATATGACGACGAGGCCATAGATGCCATAGTAAAGGATTGTGCTGAGACCTATGACCAGGAGACTATCGATTATACGCTGAAGAAGACGGATTCAGGTTTTGTCATTTCAGACGGACAGACGGGATATGTCGTTGACCAGGAGGAATCAGCCAGGGCCATCAGGGACTTCGTACAGGATTCCCTGGCGGATGGAGAGACAAGGGTTGATCTCTCGGTAAAGGCACAGCAGCCCAGGGGAAGCGAAGAGGAGCTCTCCAAAGTAAGGGATGTTCTGGGCACATACACCACCAGCTATTCTTCATCAGGATCATCCAGGAGTGCAAACGTGGCCAACGGGTGCTCACTTATCAACGGTTCAACACTTTATCCCGGGGAAGAGTTTTCAGTACTTGATGCTATCACTCCCTTCACAGAGGCAAACGGGTATTTCCCTGCAGGTTCATATCTCAACGGAGTTGTTGTTGAGAGTATAGGAGGCGGTATCTGCCAGGTTTCAACAACCCTCTACAACGCAGTGCTCCTGGCGGAGCTGGAGGTGACGGAGAGACACAACCACTCCATGATCGTCAATTACGTCTCACCTTCGGCGGACGCAGCCATTGCGGAGTCAGGAGGCAAGAACTTCAGGTTTGTTAACAGCACGGAGCATCCTATTTATATAGAAGGATACACAACTCCTGAGAAGAAGATAACATTTACCATATACGGTGTGGAGGACAGAAATCCCTCAAGGAAGGTATCCTACGAGAGTGAAGTTATCTCCACAACACCTGCATCGGCAGATCAGATCGTGACCAGTGCATCCCATTCCATCGGATATGTGGGAACCCAGTCAGCCCACCTGGGCTACAAGGCACAGCTGTGGAAGATTGTCACGGAGAACGGGCAGACCACCAAAGAAGTGGTAAACACCAGTACCTACAAGATGGTACCCAGGATCATAACCGTCGGGACAGCAGGAGCTGATGAGGTGACCATGGCACAGCTTAACACTGCCCTTGCAACCGGCGATCTCGGAACAATCAAGGCCGTTGCCGGCGCCATTTCTGTTGCAAGAAGTGTAGCCGGAACGGAGGGAGCTGAGGCGGCAGCTCAGGCAGTAAATGATACGGTAAATGCAGCGAATGCGCAGCTCCAGCAGCAGGCTGAGGCCGCCGCAGCAGCCGCAGCAGCTGCCGCGGCTGAGAATCCCGGCGGAGAGGCAGTGGCTGAAGCGCCTGCACAGGAGGCCGCTCCTGCTGAGGCACCGGCACCAGAACCTGCTCCGGAGCCTGCACCGGCCGAGAGCGAGCAGGCGCAGGCAGAAGAGGTTGACACTGCAGAGGTCATTGAGACAGAGTGACAGGATAGAATATATGAGAATTGGCAAGATAACTGAGAACGCACTAAAGCGCTCGGTATTTAAGCAGATAAGAACGGAATATAAGAATATGGAAAGCGCAGCTGTAGGGACAGACTGCGCTTTTTCTAATGAGAAGGATGTGTTCAGCAGCGTATGCTCGGTCCATGTTGATATAGGAGACAAGGGCTTCTATGCGGCGGCCAGGGCGGCAAATGCACTGATTGCCCAGGGAATACATCCTGATCACGTCACCTTAAGCATCCTTCTTCCCACCACAGCTGAGGAGAAGGAGATTAAGGATACAGTGGCTGATGCAATAGAGGGCTGCAGGATCTGTGATACTGTAATTGCCGGAGGGCACACTGAGGTCACAGGCGCAGTGAGCAGGACGGTTGTCACTGCAACAGCAGTGGGTCATCGGACCGGTGGGGAAACCATGATTGACAGGAATCCCGCACCGGGACAGGCTCTGGTGGTGACAAAGTGGATCGGCCTTGAGGGCACAGCAATGCTCTCATCCATGAAAAAGAATGAGCTAGCCACCAGATATCCGATCCCATTTATTGATGGGGCAGCAGCCTTCAGAAAATACATGGATATCAGGACAGAGGCCGAGGTCATAGGGGCCATGCCCTCCTGCTGCGTCCATGACATATCCGGAGGGGGAGTCCTGGCAGCCCTATGGGAGATGTCATCCAGGGCAAAATGCGGACTTAAGGCTGACCTGAAAAAGATACCCATCAGGCAGGAGACCATAGAGATCTGTGAGTTCTTTGGACTTAATCCATATCAGCTTGCTTCGGGTGGATCTCTTTTGCTGGCCTGTGATGACGGTGAGAGGGCCGTACATGAACTGGAGGCCAGGGGCATAAATGCCGGGATCATTGGATTCCTTGAGGAGGGAAATGACAGGGTGATCATAAATGACGAGGACAGGAGCTTCCTGCAGCTTCCACAGGCTGACGAGATTTTGAAAATTCTTGGGTAACGGGTACATATTCTGTAGTATCATAGAAGAAATGAAACATACAGGGGAGAGATAATTGCATGAACACAAGAGAAGAGATATTAGGAATTATTGAGAAGAACAGCCGCATTGACGTGCACGAGCTCAGCGTCCTTATGGGGGCCGATGAGATCCTGGTGGCCAATGAGCTTAAGGCACTGGAGGATGAGGGCGTCATCTGCGGATATCACACCATGATAGACTGGTCCAAGACGGACATTGAGAAGGTAAACGCACTGATCGAGGTCAAGGTGACACCCCAGAGGGGACTTGGCTTTGATTCCATCGCAGAGAGGATTTACAAATATCCAGAAGTTACAAGCGTATATCTGATGAGCGGCGGCTTTGACCTGATGGTCATCCTGGAGGGAAAGAGCCTTCACGAGGTTGCAAGCTTTGTCAGCGACAAGCTCTCGACCCTGGATACGGTCCTGAGTACTGCCACACACTTCATTCTCAAGAAGTACAAGGACCACGGCACCATACTTGCCAAAAAAAATGAAGACACAAGGGAGATCGTATCGCTATGAGAAGTCCCATCGGAAAAAAGGTAGTTGATATCAAGCCCTCGGGTATAAGAAAGTTCTTTGATGTGGTCCTTGAGACTGAGGGAGCCATATCCCTTGGTGTGGGTGAGCCGGACTTTGACACTCCCTGGCACATCAGGGACGAGGGAATCTATTCCCTGGAGAAGGGAAGAACATTCTATACCTCAAATTCAGGACTGAAGGAGCTCAGGATTGAGATTTCCAATTATATAAAGAGGACCCAGGGCGTTACATACAATCCAATAAAAGAGGTATTTGTTACAGTAGGCGGATCGGAGGCCATTGACCTTGCCCTCAGGGCCATGGTGGATCCGGGGGACGAGGTGCTGATACCTCAGCCAAGCTATGTCTCCTATGAGCCCTGCGCCATCCTGGCGGACGCAAAGCCTGTCATCATTGAGCTGAAGGAGGAGAACGACTTCAGGCTGACAGCTGCAGAGGTTCTTGAGAAGGTGACGGACAGGACCAAGATCCTGGTGCTGCCCTTCCCCAATAACCCAACGGGCGCCATCATGGAAAAGAAGGATCTGGAGGAGATTGCCAAAGTCGTTCTGGAAAAAGACCTCTACGTCATTTCTGATGAGATCTACGGGGAGCTGACCTACAGCGGAAAGCATGTGTCCATCGTATCTCTCCCGGGGATGCGGGAGCGGACAATCCTCATAAACGGCTTTTCCAAGGCCTACGCCATGACGGGATGGAGGCTGGGATATGCCTGCGGCCCTGAGGAAATAATGGAGCAGATGGTCAAGATACACCAGTTTGCCATAATGTGTGCACCCACGACCAGTCAGTACGCGGCAGTTGAGGCCCTGAAGAACGGGGATGGGGATGTTCAGATGATGAAGGAGCAGTACAACCACAGAAGAAGGTATCTGCTCAGTGAGTTTAAGAGGATAGGACTTCCCTGCTTTGAGCCCTACGGTGCTTTCTATGTCTTTCCCTGCATAAAGAGATTCGGGATGACCAGCGAGGAGTTCTGCACCAGGCTTCTTAAAGAAGAAAAGCTTGCGGTGGTTCCGGGGACGGCCTTTGGGGACTGTGGCGAGGGGTACATAAGAGTTTCCTACGCATATTCGCTGGAGAATTTAAAGGCAGCCATGGAGAGGCTGGAGAGATTTATATCTAAACTCTGATAAAGAAGTCAAAGGGACAGTCCCAATGACTCATCACCTGCCAGTGGTGAGTCATTGGGACTGTCCCTTTGACTTCAGAGCCTTGTATCAAATACATTGGTCTCAAAGAATTTGTTGTAGCCCTGCCAGCCGGGGGCTGTTATGTTCTGGAGGAGCTCCGTGAAGGTCTCCATCTTGGCGTCGGTGTTGTCCGCAAGGTTGAGGGCAACAGCCTCCATCAGTGACGGCTTTTTGGGGGAGCCGTACTCCAGCTCGCCGTGATGGGACAGGATGCAGTGCTGAAGTTCCTGCTTTAAGAGCTCCGGAAAGCCTTCTATCTTTCTGGCTTTCTCACCTATCATCTCGCTTCCCATTACGATGTGACCCAAAAACTGCCCCTCGTCGGTGTAGTCATTGATGGGGAAAAGACTCAGTTCCCTGGTCTTACCTATGTCGTGGCAGATGGCGGCGGTCAGGAGAAGATCTCTTTTCAGCATGGGATAGGACCTGCAGTAGTACTCGCAGAGCTTGGTGACGCTGAGAGTGTGCTCCAAGAGCCCGCCGATAAAGCCGTGGTGTACGGTCTTGGCTGCGCTGGACTTTCTGAAGAGCTCCACAAAGTCCTTGTCGTTAACAAAAAATTCCTGCAGCAGCTTTTTTAAATAGGGGTTCTCAATGGTATCTATGATGCCAAGGAGCTCCTTAAACATCACGTCGTTGTCCCTGGAGGATACGGGAAGGTAATTGGAGAGGTCGTACTCGCCTTCGCCGCACTTCCTGGCTCTCTTGATGTTGACCTGAAGTGCCCCGTTGAAACTGGTGACTTCACCGAAGACATCAATGCAGTCCGGGGCGTCGAATTCATCTATTCCACCACTTCCCGGTTCCCACACCTTGGCGTCGACGGTTCCAGTCTTGTCCTGGAGTATGACGGAGTAGTACTCCTTGCCGTTCTTGGTGGTGGCGGACAGCTTGTGCTTGCACATATAGATGTCTGCAATCCTGTCGCCGTTCTTAAGATCCTTGATAAACTTCATAAAATATCCTCATTTCTATTAAATATATATAGTCCTCAGTTGTGGGTAGCACTTCCGAGGGTGACTTCGATGTCTATGCTAATGCTCTCAGTCGGGCCCTGCCTCATTATTGAGAGGGTCACCACATCATCCGGAGAGTAGGTGGAGAGCTTGGCAATGAGAGGCTCGTATGCGGATACCTCCTCATGACCTATGGCGGTAACTATGTCGCCGCTCTGGATACCGGCCATCATGGCTGGGGAGTTCATCTCTGTCTTGGTGATGTACGCGCCGGCGGGAACTCCAAGGCTCTCGGCAACATCGGAGGGAATGGTGGTCCCGTGTATCCCAAGATAAGCTCTGTTATGGCCATTTGAGAGATCCTCGAAAAGAGATTTCAGCTCGGTGATGCCTATTGCACAGATGTGGTTGGGAAGGTCACTGGGGTTGTATGACATGTCTATTATGCCGATGACCTGGCCGTTTAAGTTGGACAGTACACCGCTGGCCTGGGTACTGCCGCTTATGTCTGTGGTCAGCAGCTTGTAGTTGGAGTCCTCAAGGCCCAGGGCGGTCTTTTCCGAAGTGATGATGCCATAGGAGATGGAGTCCTGGACTCCGATGGGGCTGCCGACAGCAATTACGGGAACGCCTGTGAGATTTCCAGCGTTGGAGCTTCCAAGGGCAACTGTTGCTACCTTATCTCTGGTGCTCTCGGAGAGGTTCTGTCGCCTTACGCTGACAACGGACAGTCCGGTCACCTCATCTGAGAGACTTAAGGTGGCAGATGCAGAGGAACCATCCACAAAGGTGACGCTTATGGTGTCGGCCTCTTCGATTGCAGCGGAGGGAACGACTATGTAGTAAAAAGAGCCGTTGTTGGCGATAATGAGACCGGAGGTCTGACCGCTGCTCTCAAAGGACTGGCTGAACCAGTTTGCGTCGTTGGAGAGTGCAGTTACAGTAACAAGACTCTTTTTAACGTCACTTGCAACTACCTTCAGAGATGCCATCATCTTGCCGTAGTCCGAAGCACCGAAGACATAGGAGGCAATTGCCTCGTCGATCTGATCCTTCTGGGTTGCCTCAATGCTCTGGGCCTCACTGGCTGCTATCTCGCTCTCAGCTGCAAACATCTCCTCCGGGGTCAGCTCGTTCTGGATATTCTCCTCCGGGAAGGACACTGCCTCCGGCTCGGGCTCAGGATAGAGTTTGTCAGAGAACACAGGCTGGAGCAGAAGAAAAGTAAAGCATGCAACAATTCCGAAAACTATGGCCAGAAAGAAGGTTATAAGAGTTCTTCGTATGAGCTTTTTTCTGTTGATGGGGCGCTGTTTTATCTTTTCGCTGATAAAACCGGTGTCCGCCAGTTTTTCATTCTTTTCATCCGTGACAGGTGACATGTTAGGTACCTCGCTATACAACACATTGTACCAAATATATAATAATATGTTAAACTGTAATTTGGATGATTATGTTTTAGAGGAAAAACCATGAACAAAAAAGTACTTCGCGTATTGGAATACGATAAGATAATAGAAAGGCTGACGGACCATGCCAGCTCCGATCCCGGAAGGAAGCTCTGCAGGGAGCTGGAACCCTCATCGGACATCGGTGAGATCAGGAAGAACCTGGAAAAGACAAATGACGCCATTGCCAGGATCTTTAAAAAGGGCTCCATAAGCTTTGGGGACAACAGGGACTTTAAGGGAGCGCTTAAGGCCCTCAAGATAGGCAGTTCCCTGGACATGGCGGGGCTTCTTCGAATCGCTGCATTTCTGGACAATGTGGGCAGGGTAAAGAACTACGGAAGACCACCCAGGGACGAGGAGGGAAGGGATTCTCTCTCAGAGTCCTTTGAGATGCTGGAGCCCCTGTCCTTTGTGTCTGCAGACATAAGAAGATGCATTGTTTCTGAGGACGAGATGGCCTCCGACGCAAGCCCTGCACTAAAGCACATAAGGCGGGGAATAATGCTCACCAACGACAGGATCCATGAACAGCTGGGCAAGATGATAAATGGAAGCTTTCGGACTTACCTTCAGGACGCCGTGGTGACCATGAGGGATGACAGATACTGTATCCCGGTGAAGGCAGAGTACAAATCCCAGGTAAGCGGCATCGTCCATGACCAGTCATCCTCCGGGTCAACTCTTTTCATAGAGCCCGCAGCAGTTGTTGAGCTCAACAACAAGCTCAGGGAGATGAGCCTTCAGGAGAGCGCAGAGATCGAGAAGATACTGGCAGAGCTGAGCCTGAAGGTGGCTGAGCACGTGGATACGATAGGCTATAACTGCGATATCATGACAGAGCTGGACTTTATCTTTGCCAAAGCCTCCTATGCCCTGGAGATAAATGCCATAACTCCGGTATTTAACGACCACAGGGCCATTGACCTTAAGAAAGCCCGCCATCCCCTCATTGCTAAAGACAGGGTGGTGCCTATAGACGTATATGTGGGGCGGGATTTTGACATGCTGATAATCACGGGACCCAATACCGGCGGAAAGACCGTCACCCTTAAGACGGTAGGTCTTTTGACCCTGATGGGACAGGCCGGCCTGGCGATACCTGCCGGGGACAGGTCAGAGCTCTCGGTGTTTGATGAGGTGTATGCCGACATCGGAGACGAGCAGAGTATCGAGCAGTCACTGTCCACCTTTTCGTCCCACATGACCAACACGGTGTCAATTCTTGAGAAGGCGGATGAGAGGAGCCTGTGTCTCTTTGATGAGCTGGGCGCCGGGACCGACCCCACCGAGGGTGCGGCTCTGGCCATATCCATCTTAAACGAGCTCCATGAGAGAAAGATACGGACCCTGGCCACCACCCATTACAGCGAGCTGAAGGTCTATGCCCTTAACACTAAGGGAGTGCAGAACGCCAGCTGCGAGTTTGATGTGGAGTCACTGCGGCCCACCTACAGACTGCTCATCGGTCTTCCGGGTAAGAGCAACGCCTTTGCGATATCATCAAAGCTGGGGCTTCCTGACAGGATAATAGAAAAGGCGAAGGAGCAGATCGGCACCGACGACAGGCGCTTTGAGGACCTCATCGCAGATCTTGAGAAGAGCCGCAAGATAATAGAGAACGAGCGTCTGGAGATCGAGCAGTACAAGAAAGAGGCCCAGCAGTTGCGGCAGAAGCTGGAGGAAAAGACAGACCGGCTTGAGAGCCAGAGGGATGAGATAATCAGGAAGGCCAACGAGGAGGCGAGGGATATCCTCCAGGAGGCCAAGGATGTGGCGGATGAGACCATACGGGCCTTCAGAAAGGCCGGCAAGGACGCCTCAATCCAGAACCTGGAGAGGGACAGGACGAAGATCGGACAGAAGGTGTCTGATAAGAACAAAGCAATCTCCAGGAAGGAGGCTCCAAAGGAGACGCATCCTATCCTCAAGGAGTCACAGCTAAAGCTCGGTGAGAGCGTAAAGATAGTTTCCATGGGACTAAAGGGCACCATCAGCTCCAAGCCCGACAGGGACGGCAATCTCTTTGTCCAGTGTGGTATCATGAAGACCAAGGCCAATATAAGGGATCTGGTTCTGGTCAAGGAGGACGACGGCAAGGCTGCCATGAAGAAGTTCTACGGACGGACATCCAAGACCGGAGGCATGGACCTCTCAAGGGCCGCCAGCATAAGGACGGAGATAAACCTGATAGGCAGAAATTCAGACGATGCCATAGCAGAGCTGGACAAATACCTGGACGAGGCCTATATGTCACATCTTGGAAGTGTCAGGGTTGTCCACGGCAAGGGGGCCGGGATACTGCGACAGGCAGTTCACTCTTATCTGAAGGGAGTGCCCTACGTAAAGAGCTTTAAGCTTGGCGAATTCGGAGAGGGCGACTCAGGAGTTACAATAGTCACGTTTATGAAGTAAAAGGGGGAGAAATGGTTACCAAACAGAAGATTTTAATAGTAGATGACGACAATAACATAGCAGAGCTCATATCTCTTTACCTGGTTAAGGAGTGCTTTGAGACCAAGATATGCAACGACGGGGAGACAGCAATAGCGATGTTTGACAGCTTCGCACCCAACCTGGTGCTGCTGGATCTGATGCTTCCGGGTATTGACGGATATCAGGTCTGCAGAGAGATCAGGACCAGGTCCCAGGTTCCCATCATCATGCTCTCTGCGAAGGGAGAGGTCTTTGACAAGGTCCTGGGTCTTGAGATGGGGGCTGACGACTACATGGAGAAGCCCTTTGATTCAAAAGAGCTGGTGGCCAGGGTCAAGGCGGTTCTTCGCAGATACAAGCCCCAGGCCGCTGAGCCTCAGGAGTCTGATGACAAGGTTGTCAGATATCCTGATCTTGAGATCAATATGACCAACTACTCAGTGACATATATGGGAGAGAGGGTGGACATGCCGCCAAAGGAACTGGAGCTCTTATACTTTCTGGCAGCATCTCCCAACCATGTATTTACCAGGGAACAGCTCCTTGACCAGATCTGGGGCTATGAATATGCCGGCGACACCAGAACCGTCGACGTGCACATCAAGAGACTACGCGAGAAGATCAAGGATCACGAATCCTGGAAGCTCGCGACTATCTGGGGCATCGGCTACAAATTCGAGGTTAGACAGTAATGAGAAAAACGCTCTATTTGAAATTTTTGCTGGCATATCTGATCTTTGG
>JAEEGL011085567.1_pt1 | contig 22203 bp, 22 predicted proteins | sample 9134231 | NCBI WGS metagenome assembly JAEEGL01 (sample SAMN16246548, study PRJNA631951) | gut metagenome | biome: gut microbiome; feature: rumen; material: fiber-attached | host: Bos | place: Iran: Karaj | collected 2018-10 | reverse complement strand
GTTTTTTTGTCTGTGGTCGGCAAATGGTCGGCATTTGATGGTATAATAGTGCCGTTGTCCTTGGATTCCAAGGGCTTTCGGCATCAACTGCGCAGTTCTCATAACCCGGAGGTCGGGGGTTCAAATCCCTCTCCCGCAACCATAAAGCGACAGTCCGCCATTTGGCGGGCTGTCGTTTTATGTACAGATCCTTGCACTTACCCTATGTACTGATCGTCTTTAATAGAGTATGCGACTACTCTCGCAATCACATCATAATGCCCCGACTCACCCAGTCCGAAATGCAGGAAGTAAATGGTGCCTGCTTTCGATATATAGCAGGGATAATACATTCCGCTGCCGATATCATAGTGGCAAGGACCGTACTGCGCGACAAAATCCGCTTCCGTCTTTCCGACCCATTGATCCAGAGTCTCCGGGTCGATTTCTTTTATGGGCTCTACGCCGTCTGCTGCCAACAATTCCAGCTTTTCTGAGAACAGGACGTAAGCGCAGACGGTCTGGCTGTCAGGTGAAAGGGCGATTTTGTACCCATCCGCGTCCTTCCAGATCACGCAGCTGTAGTGTTCCTCCAGAATTCTGCCTCTCACATATTTTTTTAGCGTATAAATCGATTCTCCGATCTTTGGAGTATAGGCAAACGAATCTGTCACGTCGGTCATTTCCGTCACTTGCTTCAAAGCTGCAAGCGTGTCCGGATCGAGACTGCCTTCTGACAGGTCCTTCAACGAAAATGTGTGGATCGCAGTGATCGTGTCGACGTCAAGGTCCATCCAATAGATTGTTCCCGCAGATGAAACGTATGCAGGCCAAAAGCGGCCATATAACCCGGTGCCAAAATCAACGTGATAGTGATAAAAATCGTTTCGTATTGGATCGGTAAAATCAGAGAGCTCTTTTCCGATCCATTCTTTAGGATCAAACGGTTCGATTGGCTTTCTGCCTTCTGACTTCAAAAGCTCCAGATCCGACGAAAACACAAAAAATGTTTGGACTGCGAAGCAATCGCCGCTTGTGATGGCAATCTTGTATCCTTCCGCGTCTTTCCAGATCAGACAGCTGTTCACCGAAAACAAAGCCCTGTCTCCCACCTCGTTTTTGAGGTCGTCAAATCGTTTTCCGTTAAATAGTTCAATTACAGTCGAATCCGCAGCTTCCAGTGTACTTTCGGGTTCCGCAGTTACGTTTGAATCGGACTGGCTTTGGACCGACGAGCTTGGCGCCTCCGGTTCTGTAGACGTCGTACAGCCGGAAAAGACCGCGAGAAGAAGAACGGCGAGGAGAATCAGGTATTTTTTCATAAGGCTCCCTTCCTTTTTATCTGTTTTATAGTAGCACATCGATAATCGGCTCAATCCCGGACAACGGCGGCTATGGTTGCGCCGTAGACGGTTTTTGCGCCGTTGTCCCGGAGGACGCCTGCGGCTTCGGACATGGTGGAGCCTGTGGTCAGGACGTCGTCCACCAGCAGGATCCGCTTCCCGGCAAAGGCCGCCGGGTCCTTGGCGCGGTATGCGCCGCGAATGTTTATCCTGCGGGCAGCCGCGCTGGGCTGAGACGACTGCGGTTTGACATTTTTGACCTTGACCAGCGTCCGGATCACCTCGACGTTCAGCTCTCTGCCCAGAGCCTCCGCCAGCAGCTTTGCCTGGTCGTAGCCTCTTTTTCGCCTGCGGCGCCAGTTGAGCGGAATATAGGTGATCAGATCGAATTTGCCGGAAAGCCGCTGCCGCACCGCATCCGCGAGGATCTTCCCGTATATCTCCGAATAATAGGAGCAGCGGCCGAACTTGTACCGGAGAATGGAGCTACGGTAATCGTCATGGTAGGGAAGGGCGCTCACGCAGAACGTGAAACGGACGCCCTCCTTGCGCAGGGTCCGGGACTGATCGGGCAGCTTCTGACACTGCGGGCAAAGCAGCTCTTTTCCGGACGGCAGCGGCTTGTCGCACAGAGCGCATTTCGGCGGGTAAATAAGGTCGAGAAGCCATGTGAGAAGGGGAGAGGCCATGGGCACACCACGCTTTCCGGGTCGGTTTGTATGATTATAACATAAAAAGCGGGAGAAATCTTACATTATTTATATTTTTCTGTTGAAAACGGAATTCTTCTGTGATAAACTGAAAATGAAATTGGTGCACGATCCGATTAAGGATCTGCAGCGATAATACAGGAGGTAATAATTATGGGTAAGTTTGAAATCAAAAACACCAAAACCGGCATCAAGTTCAACCTGAAGGCCGGCAACGGCGAGATCATTGCCACCAGCGAAATCTACACCACCGAGGCCGCTTGCAGAAAAGGCATTGAAAGTGTCAAGGCCAACGCCCTTTCTCCTGTGGAAGATCAGACTGTGGAGCCCATCGAGGTCCAGAAGCATCCCAAGTATGAGGTCTACCTGGACAAGGCCGGTGAGTATCGCTTCCGCCTGAAAGCCAGAAACGGTGAGATCATTGCCGTCGGCGAAGGCTACAAGTCCAAAGCGAGCTGCATGAACGGCATCGAAAGCATTAAGAAAAACGCGCCCGAAGCACCGGTCGTTCAGATCGAGGAGTAAGATCTGTCCGACCTGTTTTCCCCGTTTCACGGCAATCATAGAAACCGCCCTTCCTCCGCTGAACCGGAGAAAGGGCGGATTCTTATACGGTTATCGGCTCAGCATGGCCAGGAGGGTTTCGTGGTCGAGAGGGTAGAGGCTCTTGGTCATTTGGAGAGCTTCCGCGATGTCGATATCCTGCAGATCGCCGCTGCGCAGGCAGACGACGCGGTTGGATTTGCCTTCCACCAGGCACTTGACTGCGTAATAGCCCATTCTGGTGGCGGTCACACGGTCGCGGGCAGTGGGGGAGCCGCCGCGCTGGATGTGGCCGAGGATCGTGACTCTGGGATCGAGGCCCAGGGAATCACGGATCTTGTCCGCGACCTGATAGGAGTTCAATTCCGCACCTTCGGCAACGACGACCATGTAATGGGTAAAGCCGTTGATCCTGGCAGCGCGGATCCGCTCGGCCACGTCATGCTCAAAATCGATGGGGATCTCGGGAACCAGGACAGCAGTTGCGCCAACGGCGATGCCCACGTACATGGCAAGATAGCCGGCATGGCGGCCCATGACCTCGACCACGGAGCAGCGCTCGTGAGACGCCATGGTGTCGCGCAGTTTATCGATGCAATCAATGGCTGTGTTGGCAGCGGTATCGAAGCCGATGGTATAGCCGGTGGAGGAAATATCGTTGTCGATGGTGCCGGGGATGCCAATCACGGGGATGCCGAGCTTGGAGAGCTCCAACGCACCGCGGAAAGTGCCGTCGCCGCCCACAGCGACGATGCCGTCGATCCCGAAGAGCTTGCAGGTGGCCAAGGCCTTCTTCCGGCCTTCTTCGGTCATAAATTCCTTGCTTCGTGCGGAGTAGAGGATGGTGCCGCCACGGTTGATGATGTGCGCGATGTCATGGGGATCCAGGCGCTTGACTTCGCTGTTGATCAAGCCGTTCCAGCCGCGGTAAATGCCGAGACAGTCGATCCCGAAATTCACGCAAGAGCGGTAGACGGCGCGAACAGCGGCATTCATGCCCGGAGCGTCGCCGCCGGAGGTCAGGACGCCGATTCTTTTTACTGCTGATGCCATGGTATTACACCTCTTTCTAAAAGTTTATATAGTTCCATATCTATTTTATATCTGTTTTTTGCAAAAGTAAAGATGCATTTCGTTATTTTTCGGATTTCTTAATTGGGTGAAGCAGGCCAAAAGAACGAGATCAGAAAGCCGGACCCGGGAAAACAAGACAGGATCATATTCGATATCATTCGATCTGGATGGTCTGCTGCAGCAGCAGGGGATACATATGACAGGAGCTGAAAAATATGTCAATTTTTACAGGATGGTGTATCTGCTGTCCGGACATTTTATGCAAGTGTACAAAATTTCGCGAAATGCCTTGAAAAAAAGAAAAACAGTGATAAAATACACATGTGATCGGCAGAAATGTCGATTGCCGCTCTTACCGCTTCCGGCCGGTGCTGGGGGCGGTTTTTATATCCTCAAATAGACAATTTGAGTTGCAGCGAATTATTTGACATAACGAAAACCTTCTGTCTGTGATCAAAGCAGCCGGATCCGTGATCCGGTCTGACCGGCAGGAGAGGAAAGCCTTGTACTTGATGAACGCAACAAAATAAAAATTTTGTTGCGTTCGAACCTTGATTTTGAGCAATAATCATGATATAATCGATCCAGACCCATTCAGGAGGTTTTTCTATATGGAACGCTACAGCGACTGCCCGATCCTGCTTCGGGAGTTCCTCTCTTACCATGAGACCATCAAAGGACAATCCAAGCGAACGATTTCGGAATATTATCTGGACCTTCGCATGTTCCTTCGCTTCATGAAGCTTGTAAAAAATGAAATGCCGTATGATACCGATCTGGAATCCATTCCGATCAAAGACGTCGATCTGGATTTCATCCGCGGGATCTCCGTTACCGACATCTACGATTTCCTGTCTTATCTTGCAAACGACCGTGTGGTGCACGAAGGCTCCTTCTCCGAGTCCAAAGGCATCTCCTCCGCCAGCCGTTTTCGCAAGCTCTCTGCGATAAAATCCTTTTATAAATATCTGACCGTGCGCACCAAGCTGCTGCAGGAGAATCCCGTGCAGGATCTGGAGTATCCCAAGCTCCGCAAGTCTCTGCCGCGCTATCTGACGCTTGAGGACTGCACCAGTCTCCTGCGTGCGGTGGACGGCCCCAACAAGACCAGGGACTTCGCGATCCTGATGATCTTCCTCAACTGCGGGATCCGGCGCTCCGAGCTGGTGGGTCTCAACGTCAGCGACATCTATGAAGACCGGATCCGGATTGTCGGCAAGGGCAATAAGGAACGGATCGTCTACATGAGCTCCGCCTGCAAAAAAGCAATAGACTCCTATTTGATTGAGCGCAATCAAATAGTGCTGAGTGATAACCGTGCCCTGTTCGGATCCCGGGATCATAACCGGATCAGCGTTTCCGCGGTCCATCGGCTGGTGAAAAAGCACCTGCTTGAGGCCGGCCTAGACAGTTCGACGCTCTCGGCCCACAAGCTGCGGCATACTGCGGCGACGTTGATGCTCCAAAACGGTGTGGACGTCAAGACCGTGCAGGAGGTCCTGGGGCACGAACATCTCAACACGACACAGATCTATACGCACATCGAAAACACGGAGTTGAAGATCGCCTCAGAAGCCAACCCGATCTCGAAGATCGAAATATAAGAGAAAACAGAGCCTCTCCCCTTTCGGAGAAGCTCTGTTTTTTCATTTAATGTATCTTGAAACAGATATGGTCATGCCCAGGGATCGTCTTTTGCAGGAGTACGGATATCGGAAAGCAGGATCTGTTCCCAAAGCATCCACTGCGCGCCTTTTCTGCGCAGCGTCACAGGACGGGGGCTGTCCGCACCGTAGGACTGCAGCTGAAGCCTTACGTAGCCTTCGTTCTGATAGGAATAGGGATCGTCACGGATCACGATGGTGTACGGCAGGGTCGGCGTGTAGTTGTTGGACGGTGACGCGCCGCGGAAAAAGGAAAACGGCTTGTACCCCTTGCCGGCCAGACGGTCCCGCAGGAACTGGATCTCAAAAACGGACAGAGGCCGCGGACCGCGCAGTTCATTGAGCATGGCGACTGCGGCGTTTGGATCCTTCTCATAGCGGCAAAGTGCGCAGACCGTGAGCGCGGCTGTCATAAAGGGATCGGTCAGAACGAATTCCGGCATGCCGCGCAGCTCATCCACGGTTTCAGGAAGACGTTCGAAGGTGAATGTACGTTCCATGATCTAACCTCTTTCTTTTGTATTGTATGAACAAAGATCAAACAAGGGCGATCTCGATGGCCTCGCGGATGTTGCGCACACGCAAAAGCGTGATCCCTTCCGGGGCATGCAGCTTTTCAGAGCCGTGGCGGGGTATGATGCACTTGGTGAAGCCGAGTCTGACGATCTCCGACAGACGCATTTCGAGGTTGGAGACCATGCGGATCTCACCGGTCAGACCGACTTCGCCGACGGCAGTCAGATCCTGGGCCACAGGCACATCCCGGAAGCTGGACGCGATGGCGATCAGCACCGGCAGGTCGGAGCCGGGCTCGTCGATGTTGAGCCCGCCGATGACGTTGAGAAAGATATCGCAGTCGCTGAGCCGGATACCGCCGCGCTTTTCCAGTACGGCGATGAGAAGTGCCGCGCGGTTGTAGTCAAAGCCGTCGGTGGTACGCCTGGGGACGTTTAGAAAGCTCTTGGAGACCAGGGCCTGGACCTCAGCCAGGATCGGGCGGCTGCCCTCCATGGCGCAGGCGACGCAGGTGCCGGAGGCGCCCTTGGGCCGTCCGGACAGCAGGAGCTCGGAGGGATTCGGGATCTCCCGAAGACCCTTGTCGTACATCTCGAACACGCCGATCTCATTGGTGGAGCCGAACCGGTTTTTGGCTGCGCGGAGAAGGCGGTAGGGACCGTTTCGCTCCCCTTCGAAATAGAGCACACAGTCCACCATGTGTTCCAGGACCTTCGGACCGGCGATGGCGCCTTCCTTGTTGACGTGGCCCACCACGAATACTGTGGTCTGCGTCGTTTTGGAGAGTTGCAGCAGGGCCATGGTGCAGTCCTTGACCTGAGAAACGCTGCCCGGCGAGGAGGTATTTTCCGAGGCATAGAGCGTCTGGATGGAGTCGGCGATCAGAATATCCGGGTGCAGCGTGTTGGCCGCGCGCAGGACCTCGTCCATATCGGTCTCCGGGAAAAAGAGCAGATTATCGCTCTGGACGCCAAGGCGTTCTGCCCGCATCTTCAGCTGGCTGTCGCTCTCCTCGCCGGAAACGTAGAGTACTGTGCGGGTGCGGCAGAGCTCCGCGCAGATCTGCAGCAGCAGGGTGGATTTACCGATGCCGGGTGATCCGCCTACGAGGACGAGAGAACCCTTGACCGCGCCGCCGCCCAGCACCCGATCCAGCTCGCCCAGGCCGGTGCGGAACCGCTGCTCGCTGCCGCTGACGATCTCGCTCAGGCGCTTGGGCTTTTTGTCTCCCGGTCGCGACGATAAAACGGCGCCGCGCTGCGGCTTTGCCGGAGCCGACTTATGCTCGGTCAAGGTGTTCCACGCGCCGCAGGCCGGACATTTCCCCATCCACTGGGGGCTTTCGTTCCCGCAGTTGGTGCAATAGAATATGGTTTTTTCTTTCATCTTTCGTATTCCTCCCAAAAGGATCAGGCAGGCTCGGTCTCCAGCAGCGATCGGAGAAGACAAACGGCCACGGAGCAGCTCAGGCGAAGCTGATAGGACGGCTGCTGGAGCTTGGACTCTTCGGCCGGATTGGACAAAAACCCGCATTCGATCAGGACCCCGGGACAGGTGATCTTGTTTAGCAGATAGACCGTTTTGCTCTGCTTGGCCTGCCTGTGATTGGACGGGTCCAGATCCTCGCGCAGGGCCGATTGCAGCGTTTCGGCAAGCTCCCGGCTGCCGACGGTATCCGCATAGAAGACCTGTGCGCCATGGTACTGCGCTTCGGAAAACATATTCTGGTGGATGCTCACCAGGATCGCGCCGGGCACATCCGATACAAAACGGACCCGGTTGCGCAGATCGGAGACCTTTTTTTCCGATACGGTGACGGCGTCCGCGGAATAGACGGACACGTCCGTCGAGCGGGTCATACGGGACGGAATGCCGAGAAAGCCCAGAAGGTCGTAAAGACGGGTGCCGATCTCCAGGTTGAGAAGGCTTTCCTTTGTGCCCCCGGCCGATACCGCGCCGCCGTCCTCTCCGCCGTGGCCCGGATCGATGACGATGACGGCGGACGTCTGCCCGGCTGCGGCGGTGACAGAACGATAGAGACTGTATAATCGGGACGCTGTCACGGTCAGAAGCGGAACTGTGATCAGGACCAAAAGGCAGGCCGCCGCGATCGATCTGCGATACTGCATAGAATCACCTCGAGAAAGCCTATGCGCCGCCTCGCCGTTCATGCAGAATCTTCTTTTACAGTATAGCACAAAAACCGACGTTTGCATAGAATAAGTTTGAAAACGTCAAAGTACGGCGTCTTCAATCGAATCGTATGGAGGAATCCCATGATGGAGAACAATCATAACCGCAGCTGCTGTGGAAGGCTTCCCGAGGCCGCCCCGCTGGCAGTTCCCTTTGTCCCCTTCCAGGTCTCTGACCCGGAAGTGTATACGGCCAAATGGGCGCTGATCCGCGGAACGCTTTACCCCTGCCTGGATCTGCCCTTTATGGGGATGGTGAACACGGAGGAACAGTCTGACACCGCAATGCATGAGCTGCAGGCGCTTCGTTTTGCCATGCACGAGCTTGGGCTGTATCTCGACACCCACGCGGACGACGAGCAGGCGGCAGCGCTGTTTGAGACCTATGCGGACACCTATCGGCGCGGGATGGAACGCTTCCAGGCAGAGTGCGGCGCGCTCCGGCAGGAGAACGCTGTGGTAAACGGCAGGTACACCTGGACAGAGGGGCCCTGGCCCTGGGAACTGTCTGCGAATCAGGAGGGCTGAACCATGTTTATGTATGAAAAGAAGCTGCAGTATCCCGTTCGCATCACCAATCCGAATCCGAAACTCGCTTCGGTAATCATCAGCCAGTACGGTGGGCCGGACGGCTATAAACTACGGCAGGCCGAGCCCGGCGGAATATGGAGAAAAACTTGACAAGGGAAGCTGTATTTTATATAATTGTAAAAAACGGCATGAAGCCGTTCCGCGAACGTCCGCATGAGACGAAAAACCACCGACTGAACCACTGTATACCATGAAGGTATGCGCCGTCCCCAGGGGAAGGTGCATCCTTTTTTCTGTTTTTGGAGAATGATGCTATGTCTTCCGTGAAAAAAGCCTCCGTCACAGCCCTGTGCATCGCGCTGTGCTGCGTGCTGCCCCTCGCCTTCCACGCGCTGGGGCTCGGCGCGGCCTTTTCTCCGATGCACATTCCGATCCTGCTCTGCGGCCTGATCTGCGGATGGAGCTTCGGGCTGTTCTGCGGCGTCGCAGGGCCATTGCTGTCTTGCATGATCACATCCATGCCGGCCTCCGCGCAGCTGCCCTATATGATCCCGGAGCTGGCTTTTTATGGGTTTGCGGTCGGCCTGCTTTTCAAACTGATCCGGCTTCGTCAGCTCACGCCGCGGCTGATGATCGCGCTTGCCGCCGCCATGATCCTCGGCAGGATCGTGGGCGGCGCGGCCAGGATGCTCTACTACGGCGCTACGGACAGGCCCTATTCCGTCGCTCTGTGGGCAAGCGCCTATTTTGCCACAACCCTTCCAGGCATCATCACACATCTGATCCTCATACCGACCCTTTATCTCATCCTGCTGAAAACCGGGCTGATCTCATTGCCGGAGGGCCGGATCGCGAAAGGAGACGGAATATGAACAAGGAACTGCAGCTCATCATTGGGGAAATCGAAAAAGCGATCACAGGAAAGCGGGACGTGATCGAAAAAGTGCTGATGGCGCTGCTCAGCGACGGCCATATACTGCTGGACGACGTGCCGGGCGTGGGCAAGACGACGCTGGCTGTGGCGGTCAGCAAAGCCCTGGGCCTCAATTACAAGCGCGTCCAATTCACGCCGGACGTGCTTCCCTCCGATATCGTCGGTTTTTCTGTCTACGACCGGGAGACCGGCAGCCTTCGTTATGTTCCCGGTGCGGTCAAGGACGCGAATATCCTGCTGGGCGATGAGATCAACCGCACCTCCAGCAAGACGCAGTCGGCTCTGTTGGAAGCAATGGAGGAACGGCAGGTCACGGTCGATACGCAGGTCTATCCCCTGTCCAGGCCCTTCTGCGTCATTGCAACGCAGAACCGGGTCGGAACTGCCGGCACCCAGCCCCTGCCTCACGCCCAGATGGATCGGTTCCTGGTACAGCTCACCATGGGATATCCGGATTTCGACGCGCAGATGGAGATCCTTCGGCAGCGCAAAACACAGGATCCGATGACTGAGGTGCGCAGGGTCTCCGACCGGGAGTCGGTCCTTCGGATGCAGCAGCAAGCACAGTCGGTCTATGTGGACGAAGAGATCCTCTCCTACATCACAAGGCTCTGCATGGCTTCCAGAGATCACGTTTCCCTGCAGCTGGGCGTGAGCCCGAGAGGCGCGCTGTGTCTGAGCCGGATGGCCAGAGCCTGCGCTTATGTCTCTGGCAGAGATTTTGTGATCCCGGAGGACATACAAAACGTCTTCTCCCCTGTCTGCGCCCACAGGGTCCTTCTGAGCCAGAAGGCGCGGGTGGAACAAAAAACGGCCGAGGACATCATGCAGGAGCTGCTGTCAGCGGTCCCTGTACCCCATGGAATCAGATGAAGCGCTGGGCAAACCGCGTCGTTTGGAGCCTGTTGCTCCTGTCGGCGGCCATCTTGTACCTGTTCGGCAATCAGAGCGGGACCAGAGTGATCCTGGCGGTCTGCGTTGTCCTTCCCCTGCTGTCGGCCGCGTTTTTGTATCTGCCAAAGCAGGAGGCCTCCGCGGCGCTGGACGGGCCGGAAGAGATCCGGAGAGACCGGACCGCGAAGCTTCAACTGACCGTAGGACATCCGGTACGGGTCAGCGCTTTGCTCTGCGGAGAGATCCGCTGTGAGAACCTGCTCACCGGGCAGACAAAAACACTCCCGTTTCACCTGTATTTGAGGGGGAAAAAGGACGAGGTCCTGGAAGCGGAGCTTCTGGCTGCGCACTGCGGAACGATGCAGCTCACGCTGCAAAACTGCGTTCTGACAGACCCGCTGAACCTGTTTACAAGAAAAATCAATCTGCTTGCCGAACGGCAAATCTGTGTGAAGCCGAAGCCTTTCGGCATGACGGTCCGGCTCTGTGAGTCGGCGGATTATCTTGAGGACAACCGCCGCTGCGCTGCCGATCGGCCGGGTTACGACCCCAGCGAGACCTACCGGATCCGGGAATATCAGCCAGGAGATCCGATCCGGCAGATCCACTGGAAGCTTTCGGAAAAGACTCAAAAGGTTTTCGTGCGCGATCTCGGCCTGCCGATGGTTGAACAGCTCCTTCTTTTGCAGGAGCTGACGGTCATACCCGGTACGGAGATCTCTCCGAAGGATCTGGATCGGACTCTGGACGCGCTGTATTCTGTCTCCGAAGCGCTGCTGCGAGCGGAGATCCGACACAGGATCGCCTGGCAGGATAACCGTACCGGAAGGCCGGAATGGCGGACGGTGGATTCCGAACCTGCGCTGGAGGAGGCTTTCACCCGGCTGCTCAGCGCGCCGCTTTCCCCGGGAAATAACACGGTCTGCGGCTGCTGGGCAGAATATGCCCAGCGCGGCAGCTTTGCGCACGCTGCGGTGTTTTCCGCCTATCCGGAGCCGGATCTGGACCTGCTTTGTCACGGGAACATCGTGACTGCCCTGCTGCCTGCGGAGCGGCTTCCGAACAGCGCGGGCACGCCCGGCGGCGCGCGCTACCGCGCGATCGGTGAAGAAGGAACGGAACTGGAGTTGTAATATGGAATTACGGGTATGTGAAAACAGGAGACCGGAGCATCCGATGCTGCGAAACGGTATGGCCGTTCTGATATGCGGCCTGCTGTACACAGCGTTTTTCGGCTGCCTGTGCAGCATGGCGGGTCTGTCCTCCGTGGGCATTCCGGCTCTGGCGCCAGGTGCGCTCCTGCCCCTTGCCTTGCTTGCGTTCCGGCAAAAAAGCGCTTTGCGCATCGCGCTGCCGGTGACCGTGATCCTCCTCTCGCTGGCGGTATTGGCGTTTATCCCTCCGGTGGTGAACGGGTGGAAGGTCCTGCTCAACCGCCTCTTTGCCGCCAGCGAGGCGAGGCAGAGTTATATTTACGACCGCTTCCCTGTGGCCGACCCCGGCGTCGGAAATGTGAAATGGGCGTTTTTGCCTTTGGGTCTCATTGCCGGTTGCTGCCTGAGTCAGGTTTTTTCCCGCAGGCCGCAGTTCGCGCTGCTGATCTTCCCTCCCCTGTTCGTTCTGATGGCCTATCTGGGGGTGACGCCTTCCGATTTTTGGCTGATCGCGGCCGCTCTCGTTCTGCCTCTCCCCTTTTTGATCCCGGGCAGGTCCGCTTTTTCCGCGAGACGGGTCTTTGTAATCGCCGCAGCGGTTTTGCTCGCCGGCGCGGTCCTGATCGCATTTCCCGGGAAACATGAGACGCTTTCTGCTTGGGAACAGAACTCCAGGGACAGGCTGGCGCTGCGTTCTGTCTATTACGGGCAGCAAAAGCCGGAGGAACCGGACGTTCCGGATCCTGACGATTCGGAGCGGCCCATGGAACAGCTCGAGCCGAAAGAGGAGGACGAAAATAACGGTATCCCGCCGAAGACCGCCGCCATCCTCATTTTTGCGATCCTGATCGTCATACTCCTGTTCGTGCCCGCCGTCCTGTCCGACCGGAACAAAAAGCTGCGGACCGGAAACCGGAAAGGCCTGAACGATCCGGACGGCAGGGTCCGCGCCAAAGCGCAGTTCCTCTACGCGGTAAAGTGGCTCAGAGCCGCGGGGCTTCTGCTGGAAAACAAGCCCTTCAGCGCGCAGAAGCAGGAGATGCTCGACGCGGACGCCGGATTCGGAAAAGAATTCTCGAACGTGCTGCCGATCTGGCAGGAGGCAGCCTACAGCAGCCATGAGATCACGCAGGATCAGCTCGAAAAGATGACGCGGTTTTGCGGTCTGGCGCAAAGCTTTGCTGAAAAAAGCATGAACAGACGGCAGCGACTGCGGGCAAAATACGTCCTGGCGCTGTAACGGAACAGACCGGGAAGGAGGCGCAGATCATGAAGAACAATAAAATATATCGGATCGTGATCTGCGTACTGCTCTTTGCGCTGCTGCTCGGAGGATGCCGGATCCGGATCGTCTCGGAGGAAGAGTACGCCAAGGAGATACAGACGACGACCGCTCCGCCTCAGACACAGGCAGAAACAGAAGAAACGGGATCTACCGAAGCGGCGGAAACGGAACCGCCGGCGGAAGTAACAGAAGCGCAGGCGCAGACGGAACCGGCGCAGCCGGAGGAAACCACGGAACCCGAAGCCCCGGACGAAACAAAGCCTTCGTCCCAACAAGGAGGATCCCACGGCGGAAAACCGCAGGGACCCTCCTCCCCCGGCACCCAGCAAGGCCCGGGGACAGCTCCGACCGCACCTGCGCAGGAGGAAACGGAGCCGGAACCGCCCGAAACCGCCGAAGACGACAGGATCACGGTCTATCTGGACCCGAACGGAGGCGACGACCCCATCTCGTATTTCTCAGTTCGTCCGGGCGATCCCTACGGGCCTTTACCGGACGCGAATCGGCGGGGCTATGTGTTCAACGGCTGGTGGACCGAGCCGGAGGGCGGCGAACGGATCTTCTCCGATTCTGTGGTGCTCGCGGCGGAAGACCACTCTCTCTACGCCCATTGGTCGGATGCAAGTCGATTCCGGATCCGATTCAACGGAAACGGCGGCCGCGTGAAGCCAAAAGACGAAAGCATGGAGCTCCGCCCCGGCGAACTCTTCGGCCTGCTGCCGACGCCTCTTTGGGAGGGATATGATTTTCTCGGCTGGTTCACCGATCCGACCGAGGGTACGCAGATCCTTGCCGATACGGTGTTTGAAGGCGGCGCAGACCTCACCCTGTACGCACACTGGCAGTATGACGCCGTGGCCTACTGGACCTTTGTTCTGCAGAACAAGACCCAGCAGATCTACCTCTGCCAGCAGAAGCCGATCTACTTTGAAAAAACGGAGGATCATCTGACCCAGACTTCCGTGGGTCTCATAGACGACACCGGAAGCGTCAATATCGCGCAGTATCTCTCGGATCCCGAAACCACGGACGACTGGGTCCTGGAAAAGAACCCGGAGGCAGTGATCAAATGCGTTGCTTCCATGAGCCAGGCGGAGTCCGTTCGCGCAGGATTGGCCCAACGGTTCCCGGGGAAACAGATCTTCCTGGTGACAGAAGAGGCGCTCGGCTCCGGCCGGAGCGGGCTCTACGCGAGATTGTACATCGCAAAGGCCCTGTACGGCGACTGGTACACCGACGTGGAGCTGGAGACCGTCACACGGGAGCTCGGGATCGGAGCGTCTCCGGTCAGCTGAAATACAGAAAGATCCCTGCCGGGAAAACGTTGAACGTTCCCGGCAGGGATCATTTTTTGTCTTATTATCCGGCCTCGTGGGCAAACTGACTGTTGTAAAGCGACGCGTAGAAACCGTTTGCCCTGAGCAGGCTCACATGGTCTCCCATCTCCACGACGCGGCCGTTGTTCATCACAAGGATGAGATCCGCTTCGCGGATCGTGCTCAGGCGGTGGGCGACGATAAAGCTGGTCCTGCCCTGCATCATACGGGAGAAGGCGTTTTGGATCTTCATCTCCGTTCTGGTATCGATGGAGGAAGTCGCCTCGTCCAGAATCAGCATCGGCGGCAGACACAGCATGATCCTTGCGATACAGAGCAGCTGCTTCTGGCCCTGGGACAGACTTCCGCCGTCTTCCTTGATCTCGGTGTCGTATCCCCGGGGCAGACGAGAGATGAAGCCGTGGGCATGGGCTGCCTTGCAGGCATTGATGATCTCTTCCTCCGAGGCGTCGGGTTTGCCGAGAATGAGGTTTTCCCGAATCGTACCGGAACGCAGCCAGGTCTCCTGAAGCACCATGCCGTAGTTCTCCCGGAGGCTGTGCCGCCGGATCTCACGGACGTCTTTGCCGTCCACGCTGACAGAGCCGGAACGGACGTCATAAAAACGCATGAGCAGGTTGATCAGGGTGGTTTTTCCGCAGCCGGTGGGACCGACGATGGCGATCCGCTGACCGGGCTTGACCCGAAGACTGAGATCCTCGATCAGTGGCCTGTCTTCCGAATAGCGGAAACAGACCCGGTCGAGCGCTACCGCGCCTTCCGCGGCGGACAGCGTGACGGCGTCCTCCCGGTCCGGCGGTTCGGTCTGCTCTTCCATCAGCTCGAAAATCCGGCCTGCGCAGGTCAGGGCGTTCTGGAATTCCGTGACGACGCCGCTGATCTCGTTGAAGGGCTTGGTATACTGGTTTGCATATGCCAGCAGCGCGGAGAGGCTGCCTACGGTAAATGCGCCGGCTGTGTCCGCAGTTGAGATACAAAGCAGCGCGCCGGAGAGCACGACGCCGGCATAGACCACGCTGTTGACAAAACGGGTGCAGGGATTGGTCAGTGAGGAATAGAAGACGGCCTTCCTGGCGCACTCCTCCAGTCGGTTATTGAGACGGTCGAAATCCTCCTCGCCGCGCTTCTCCCTGCCAAAGGCCTTGACCACCTTCTGGCCGCCCAGCATCTCGTCGACAAAGGCGGTCTGGTCCGCTCTGGCCTCGCTCTGGGCCTGGAAGTATTGGTGGGTATGGGACGCGATATACTTTGCGACCAAAAAGCTCAGGGGCGTCAGCAGGACCACCACCAGAGCGATCATGGGCTGCAGAGCGAGCATAAACACCAGGGTGCCAAGGATTGTCACAATGCCGGTAAAAAGCTGCGTAAAGCCCAGCAGAAGGCCGTCGGCGAACTGGTCCACGTCAGCGATCAGACGGCTGACGACAGCTCCGGTCGGGTTGGAATCCATGTATTTGAGGGGAAGCTTCTGCAGATGCCGGAACGCCCGGACGCGAATATCCCGGACGACCTGGAAGGTGATCCGGTTGTTGATGGAGCTGACCAGCCACTGGATCAACGCAGCGGCCAGGACAAGGATCCCGATCTGCAGGAACAGCCGGTAGATCCCCTGAAAATCCACCTGCCCCGGTCCGACGATCCGGTCGATGACCTTGCCCAGACAGACGGGCACATAGAGCGTCAGCGCCACGGAAACGGCGGACAGAAGAACGGACAGCAATACCAGCATCCGATACGGACGCAGGCAGACGAGCACTTTTTTCAGCGTGCCCTTTCGGATCTTGGAGGTCTTCTTTTTCATACCGCGGCCTCCTTTTTGAACTGGGATTCGTAGATCTCCCGATAGACTCCGCAGTTCTCCAGCAGCCAGTCATGCCGCCCGATTCCGGCGATGCGGCCCTCGTCCAATACGACGATCTGGTCCGCGTCCTGCACCGCGGAGGTGCGCTGGGAGACCAGGAAAACCGTAGGTTTGCCGGGCAGAGACCGCAGCGCCTTTCGGAGGGCCGCGTCGGTGGCGTAGTCCAGGGCAGATGAGCTGTCGTCCAGGATCAGGATCTCCGGCTGCCGGACCAGAGCCCGCGCGATGGTAAGGCGCTGCCGCTGACCGCCGGAGAAATTTCTGCCAAACTGCTCTACCGCACCGTCAAGGCCGTCTTTGGAGGCTACCACGTCCAGAGCCTGCGCGTCCCGGACTGCCCGCAGAATGGTCTCATCGTCCGCGTCCTCGCAGCCCCATTTCAGATTGTCGCGGATGGTGCCCTGGAAAAGAACGGCCTTCTGCGGCACGACGCCGATCCTGCTGCGAAGGCAATCCGGGTCCAGACTGCGGACGTCCTTCCCGTTCACAAAGACCTGCCCTTCCGTCGCAGTGTACAACCGCGGGATCAGATTGACCAGCGTGGATTTTCCGCTGCCCGTGCCGCCGATGACGCCGATGGTCTGGCCGGGGCTCACCCGAAGATTCAACCCCTGCAGGGCGCTGCCGGATGTGCCGCTGTAGCGCAGGCCGGCGTTGACGAATTCTACGCTGCAGGCGGGATCCGAACCGGGGAGATCGGGCTCCACCTTCTCCCCTGCCGGGATCTCCAGCACGGCCTGGATCCGTTTGCCGCAGGCGACGGCTTTTGTGATATTGATGATCAGATTCGCGAGCTTGATCAGCTCCACAAGGATCTGGCTCATGTAATTGTAGAGGGCCACAACGGCGCCCTGGGTCAGCGTGCCGCTGTTGACCCGGATTGCGCCGGTCCGGACCAGGAGGATGATCGCCACATTCACGATCACGTAAGTGAGGGGATTCATCAGGGCCGAGACACGGCCCACGCGTTTCTGCGTGGACGTCAGCGCTTCGTTTTTTTCGATGAATCCGTCGATCTCCGTCTGCTCCTTGCGGAAAGCGCGCAGAACGCGGACGCCGTTGCAGTTCTCCCGCGTGGCGCCCAGGACACGGTCCAGGTGCTCCTGGACCTTTTTATACAGGGGCATGGTGACGAGCATGATCCCGAATACCACCAGGCCCAGGACTGGAATGGCGGCGACAAACCACAGAGCGGCTTTCGCGTCGATGGTGAAGGCCATGATCATCGCGCCGAATACGACAAAGGGAGAACGGAGCAGCAGCCGAAGCGTCAGATTCAGACCGGTCTGTACCTGATTCATATCCGCGCTCATACGGGTGATCAGGGTGGGGATCCCGACCCGGTCGAGGGTCTCGTAGGAAAAGCCCTGGATATGGCTGTAGAGCACGTGGCGGAGCTTCGAGGCAAAACCCACGGAGGCTTTGGCGGAAAAATACTGGGCCGTTACGGAAAACAGCAGACCGACGAAGCCCAAAGTAACCAAAAGAAGCGTCATTCTGACCACATAGGATCGGTCCGCCGTCTGGATGCCCCTGTCGATGACAGCGGCAACGATCAGAGGCACGAACAGCTCAAGCGTGGCCTCCAGGAGCTTGAACAGCGGCCCGAGAACAGCTTGAAGCCGGTATTGCCGAAGGTGTTTCATTAGTTTTCTCATGACGTTCTCCTTTTGCGGTGGTTAGCTTCATTATACAGGAATTGATTCAGAGAATCAAGGCCGAACCGACGCGCCTGCGGAAATCCTTCGGATCGTGCGGATTGAGAATTGACAGAACCGCTCTGTTCGGATATAATTTTTCAAAAGCAAACAGGGAGAGATGAGCATGAAAGAACGGTTTTCCAGAACGGAGCGCCTGCTGGGCAGGAAGGCAATGGAGCGCCTGGCAAAGGCCCGTGTGGCTGTTTTCGGTCTTGGCGGAGTGGGCGGCTACGCGGCAGAAGCGCTTGCAAGATCCGGCGTCGGCGCGCTGGATCTGATCGATCCGGACCGCGTCTGCGCTTCCAATCTGAATCGGCAGATCATTGCCACAGAGCAGACCCTGGGCCGGTACAAGGTGGACGCCGCAAAGGATCGGATCCTTTCCATCAACCCCGACACAGTCGTGCGGACCTATCCGATCTTCTTCCTGCCGCAGACGGAGGGTCAGTTCGATTTTTCTCAGTATGACTACGTGGTCGACGCCATCGATACCGTCACGGGAAAGATCGGCCTTGTGCTGCAGGCCCGGAAAGCGGGTGTCCCGATCATCTCCTCCATGGGGACCGGAAACAAACTCGACCCCACGCGGCTTGAGGTCGCGGACCTTGCCGATACCTCGGTCTGTCCGCTGGCGCGGATCATGCGAAAGGAGCTCCGCCGCAGAGGCGTTGAGCACCTGAAGGTCGTCTATTCCAGAGAGGAACCGATCATGACCGCGGAGGAAGACGCGGATGAGGCGGAGGAGCTCCCAACCGCAGAGGCGGAACCTGTCGTCCGGCCCAAGAAGAAAACGCCCGGGACCGTGGTATTCGTCCCGGCGACAGCTGGGCTGATCATCGCCTCCGTTGTGATCAGAGAGCTTTGCGATATTCCGAAAAAATGATTTTTTTCGCGTTTGCTATTGATAAATCCGACGCAAGAGGCTATAATATCAGCAGTTTTTTTGAGAGGTGATAGTATGCCCGGAATCAAGTATCTTTCTCGCGTACTCAGCGGCGTCCGGTTTGAAAAAATGAATCAGATGATGGAAGTGGTCAAGAAAAAGAGCGGCCACGGTAAAGCCCGCACCTTCTGCGATATGCTCTGGTGCGCCGCCCGCTACGGCGCAGGCTATTACGATTATACCATGTTCGGCTTTTACGACATGAACGGTAAACAGCGGAATACCTACCTGACCCGTGTCCGCAACAAAAAGGTCTGCGACATCATGAACCAGGACGGCTTCGGCGAGCTGTTCGACGACAAGCTGCAGTTCAACCCCAGGTTTGAAGCCTTCCTGCACCGCCGCGTCCTGAACGCCAAAACCGCCACCGTGGAGGAAATGGAGGACTTCCTGAAGGATCAGGAATACTTTTTTGCGAAGCCCAATCGCGGCACCTGCGGCAACGGCATCGAAAAATGCCGGACGGCCGACTTCCCTTCCGCCGAGGCCGCGCTGGAATACGTCCGGAAAAAGGACCTGCTCGTGCTGGAGCAGGTGCTGCCGCAGCACCCCGATATGGCCAGGCTGCACCCCCAGTCGGTGAACACCATGCGCATCGTCACCGACCGTGTGGACGACGTGGTCCACATCGCCTACATCGTTGTGAAGATCGGCCGCGGAGACGGCTTCTGCGACAATTCCGGGCAGGGCGGCGTGATCTGCCGTGTGGATCCCGAAACGGGAAAAATTGTCTCCGTAGCGACGGACGACTATTTCAACATCTTTGAAAAGCACCCGGACACCGGGATCGAATTCAAGGGTTATCAGCTTCCCATGCACAAGCAGGCCATCGAGCTGGCCAAGAAGGCGGCTTTGGTCGTTCCCGAGATCCGCCATGTGGGATGGGACGTGGCCATTACCCCGGACGGACCGGCTCTCATCGAGGGCAACGACTATCCCGGTACGGATCTCTGCCAGCTTGCCCCGCACTTCCCCGAGAAGCAGGGCTTTTGGCCCTACTACAAGCAGATCCTCAATCTGAAATAGGAGAAATAGAAATGGATAAGGAACTCAAGCCCAATCAGGGCAAGCACGAGGTTATTGAGGTCGACGGCGTCAAATATCGCCGCCTCCCCATCGCTACCCATCTGATCACCGACCAGGACGACATTCTGGACGTCGCGGAAAAATACGGAAAGCCCGTCCTGTCCCAGCCGGACGATATTCTGTTCATCTCCGAGAAATGCGTGGCCTGCACCCAGAAGCGGGCGATCCCGCTGGAGGACATCCACCCCAGAAAGCTCGCCGTCAAGCTCAGCAGCCATGTGACGAAGACGCCCCACGGCATCGGCCTGGGTATGCCGGAGACCATGGAGATGGCCCTGCAGGAGGTCGGCACGCCCCGGATCCTGTTCGCTGCCGCCGTTTCCGTGATCGGCAAGAAGATCTTCCACAAAAAGGGCTGGTTCTATAATGTGGCCGGTTATCGCGCCCGTTCCATCGACGGCCCCTGCCACAACACCATCCCTCCCTACAACCATTATGTGGTCCTGGGACCGCTGGAGCCCGATAAAGTCGCCAAGCAGATAAAGGACCGGATCGGCTATGAGACCCTGATTGTCGACATCAACGATCTGGAGGGCCAGATCCTCGGCGCGTCCTCCAAGAAGCTCAGCAAAGAGCTGTATGCCAGGGTCCTGAAAGACAATCCCCTTGGCCAGGACGATCAGCAAACCCCTATGGGTGTGATCCGTATTGTGAAGGATTGACCGAGAAATCGCATCAGACCGGTGAGACAGCGCATGATATGTTGTTTCACCGGTCTGAACTGTTTACAGATGTTTCAAAATTTGTCTATTGACTTTGAGCGCAATATAATGTAAACTAATTTGCGATATTAGATGCAAGGAGGTTTGGCATCATGTTTCAGGTCATGACGGATACCTCCGCAAATCTTCCCACAGATTTGCTGGTAAAAAATGAGATCCAGGTGATCCCCTTCACGTTTTACGTCAACGGAGCAGAACACACCTGTCTGAATACGAATGGATTTGACGGAAAGACCTTTTACAACGCCATGCGGGAGGGCGCGGAAGTCACCACCTCCCAGATCAATCCGCAGCTCTACATGGATTATATGAAGCCCGTGCTCGAGCAGGGCGAGGATATCCTCTTTGTGGGCATGTCCTCGGGGATCAGCGGCTCCTATCACTGCGCGGAGCTTGCAGCCGAATCGCTGCTGGAGGAATACCCCCAGCGCAAGATCCGCCTGGTCGACACCATCGGCGCATCTCTGGGCGAAGGGCTGCTGGTTTTGAAGGCCATCCGGGAAAAGCTGTCCGGCTTTTCTCTGGACGACGTCTATAACAGGCTGATGCAGCTGCGGCACAGACTCTGCAATATTTTCACCGTGGACGATCTGCAGTACCTCAGAAAGGGCGGCAGACTTTCCAATATGGCAGCCATCGTCGGTACCCTGCTGCACATCAAGCCGCTTCTGAAGGGCGACGAAAGCGGAAAGATCGTTGCGTTCTCCAAGGTCCGCGGCCGCAAAAAGGCCATCGAAGAGCTCGCGGATCGATATGACGCCTTTGTAGACAATGCCGAAAACCAAGTCATCGGCATCGCACACGCGGACTGCGAGGAAGACGCGAACCGTCTGATCGAGCTGCTGCGCAGACATCATCCTCCGAAGGATATCCTCACAGTCTGTTATGAACCGGTTACCGGCTCCCACGTGGGTCCCGGGACGCTGGCCCTGTTCTTTGAGGCAAAGGATGGCTGCAGAGCCATGTGACTGTTCCCGCTCCCCTTTGCATGCACCGGATCCGATCTGCCCTCATTTGAAATCATGTCGATCCGGAAAAAAAGACTTGACTTTTTGAGAAGACGTATATATAATAAACAAGCGTTCAGCAAAGGGACGCGGGAGTGCTGGAATAGGTAGACAGGCAGGCTTGAGGTGCCTGTGTCCAACCATAGACGTGTGGGTTCAAGTCCCATCTCCCGCACCAAACAGAGGATCTCGCGGCGCGGCCGCGGGATCCTCTGTTTGTAGTCCGAAAACCCCGCCATAGTGGCGGGGTTTTCGGACTACAAAAAGCTCTCTTGTCAGTTGTGACAAGAGAGTTTTTTTGACGTCAGCTTTGCCCGCTGTCCGGCTGCTCACGGTTCAGCGGAACCGCAGGATGACCTTGAACAGATCGCCGTCAATCAGGACTCCAGCTTGCCTCCCTGAAGCTCTGTAAGGCTTCTGGCGATCGACAGGCCCAGGCCGCTTCCCTCGGTATTCCCGGAGGAATCGCCTCGTACAAAGCGCTCCATGAGCTCCTCCGGGGAAATATTCAGCTGCCTGCTCGAGATGTTGCGGATCCGGATCTCTGCCTCGTTCTCCTTATCAGACGCTGTTTGCGTACCAGGAACTGTGCTTGCGCACGTCGTAGAAATATCTGTCCTTGACGGTAAGAGGGTCACGTACAGAGGTTTTGATCACATAATGATGCGCCGGTTACCATTGGGCAGTCAGACAGATCGTACCGTCCTCCCGCCGGACCCAATCGGCCT
>JAEEGL015708437.1_pt1 | contig 22205 bp, 12 predicted proteins | sample 9134231 | NCBI WGS metagenome assembly JAEEGL01 (sample SAMN16246548, study PRJNA631951) | gut metagenome | biome: gut microbiome; feature: rumen; material: fiber-attached | host: Bos | place: Iran: Karaj | collected 2018-10 | reverse complement strand
TCATGGGACAAGGTGCCGTGTAAGGACATTACCGCTGTTTAATATCGCGAAAGATTACTACTGCTTGATACTACCGTCCCTTGACGTCGCCAAAGCATTACCGCTCCTTGACGTCGCTGAAGTGGAAGACGATGGTGTCGGAACGGGTGATACTGGTAGCCGTAAAGTAGCCTAAGCAGGACTCAACGGAAGAACTGGCCGATGATGACGCGCCAGCGGTGCCGACTGCACTGCTGACGATGTTGCCGATGGGGTTGGCTCCTCCACTCTGCCCTGAACGGAGGGAACGGAAGAAATCGTAGGTGGGCAGGTCGATGGTCATCAGTTGGAAGGTGAGGGTGTCGCCCTCATAGAGGATGGACTTCCAGTTTTCTTCTTTATCCTCTTCAGCCGCGCGCTCACTCATGCACGTTATATCACGGAAGATCAGGCCTGGCGGACAGCCACGGTCGTCGAAGACATTCCAGCGATAGGCATCGGTGATGGGTTTCTTATCAAAATGGGGATGACGGGAGATGCGATCCATGCGATACCAATAATAGTTGCGCACATCGGGCTCAGGATCAACAGCCCACATCTCGAACATCACCAACCGCTCATTCAGGATGGACTGCCAGATGAACTCCGTCGATTTGACAGGAGCAGGCGACGGCATCGTGGAGGTGGCCTCATAGTGGCGCCCCTCGAAGTTGATGCTGAGCCGATAGGTCTGGCCTGGCTTGCCACAGAACGACGAGCGATAGCGACGGGCAGCCGCATCGTAGGGCAGCGTCACGGTGACGCCCTCGCCCTGGATCTGCACTTCGGCACCTGTCAGACAGGGATTCTTGACGGAATCGGTCACATTGCGCGTTTTCGTAATCAAGACCTCACTGCCCTCGTTGGTCACGCGTCCCTCAATCATCACGAGAGGCGCGACTTCATGATAGTCGAAGTCTATCTCCTTCTTGCAGGAAGAGAAAAAAGCCAAGGCCATCATGCTGATGAGTCCTAACTCTTTCCAACCAAAGTATCGCATTTCTTTCATGGGCCATTCAGAATTTGAGGGTGAACGAGACAGAGGGGATGATGCCAAAGAGAGAGGTCTGCTCAGCAATGGTGCCCGTGGGCGAATCGGTATCATTCTTGAAGCGGATCATGAACGGATTGTAACGGCAGTAGGCATTGTAGATGCCAAACGAACAGATGCTTGTATAGTCAGAAGACCGCTTCGTCCAAGTGGCACTGAGGTCAAGGCGGTGATAGGCTGGCGCACGATAGCCATTGCGCTCAGCATAATAGTAATAGGTGGTGCCATCGACCTCATATTTCGCACTGGGAGCCGTCAGGGCCTGCCCTGTGTTGTAGCGCCACGTGCCTGACAGTTCCCAGGAGGGCGACAGCTGGTAGATGCCCACAAGGGCAAAGTCGTGGCGGCGGTCGTTGGAAGCGGTGTACCAGCGTCCCTGGTTGATGCCCTCAATCTTGTTCTCCGACCAGGACAGCGTATAGCTGAGCCAGCCCGTGAACCGCCCCGTGTTCTTATGGGCACAGAGCTCCAAACCGTAGGCGCGTCCGCGACCACCCAGCAGCAGGCGCTCAATCTCTATCTCGGAGTGGAACGACTTACCGTCGCGATAGTCATAGACATTGTCGATATACTTATAGTAGGCCTCAGCCGAGAAGTCGTAGTCGCCGCCACGGGTGATGCCCACCCACCCCATGGCCACCTGATCGGCCTGCTCAGGCTTGACAATGTTGCTGGTCATGGTGTAGCGGTCGAAAGGCATCGACATCGAACTGCCACGGATGGCGTGGATGTCCTGCGACGTGCGACTGTAGCCCAGCTTCAGGCTGTGCTGGCGATTGAGGTTCCACTTCATGCTGACGCGGGGCTCCACGTCGGCGTAGGTCTTCACAATGCCTGACGGATGGAGGGTCTCAAGGATGTCGCCTTCCTGATTGAGCCTGTAGTAGGGCTTGCCTCCCAACACCGAGAACAGATGGAGGCGCAGGCCTGCCGAGAGGTCGAAGTGACGGTTCAGATGCCAGTCGTCGCCCAGCCACAGCGCCGACATCCAGGCATCGCGCTTCTCCCGCTGGTGGAGCAGGTTGATGTCCCACTCAGCCGACTGCAACTGCAGGTAGGTGGTCTCAAGACCGTAGTTCAATTTGTGAGGCCCCAATGTCAGCGACTGCTGGTGGCGCAACGTGGCATGACGGATGAAACCCTTCATGGTGTAGTAGATGTTGAGCATGTCGAGACCCATATCGCTCATGTAGTCGCTGTAGATGAGCTGGGTGTTGGCATAGTGGTGGTCGGCGAAGGTGTGCAGCCAGTTGGCCGTGGCCGTCGTGTTGCCCCACTCCATGTTCATGAGGTCTTCCAGTCCCAGGTTGTCACGTCCACGGAAGAACGACACCGCCAGACGGTCGCGCTGACCCAAACGGAAATTGAGCCGCAGGTTGACATCATAGAAGTGCATGGTGTTGTTCTTATATTCCTCCGTGGTCTTCAGGAACAGATCGAGATAGGAGCGGCGACCTGCAAAGAGGAAGGAGGAGGTGGCATCATCCATCGGCTCACCATCAGCCGACTGCTTATTCTTGAGCTTCAGCGGGCCTTCGGCATAGACCTTGGCTGAGAGCAAACCGATGGTGCCGCCATAATGATAGCCGTGCAGATCGCCCGGACGGGTGTCGATATCAAAAACAGAAGAGGTGCCACCACCCAGTTGGGCGGGCACCAGTCCTTTATAGAGTGAACCATTGTTCAGCGCATCGTCGTTGAAAGTGGAGAAGAGTCCCATCAGGTGACCCGCATTATAGACCGTAGCACCGTCGAGCAGGATGAGATTCTGGGCTGCCGTGCCACCACGCACCTGATAGCCGCCCGTGGCGTCGCTCTCGCTCTTCACGCCAGGCAGCAGCTGAATGCTCTTGATGATGTCCTTCTCGCCGAAGAGAGCAGGCACCTTGGCAAGCGTAGCGATATCGACCTTCTCGACACCGATCTGCACCTCATCCACACGTTTCTGAGCAGAACGGGAGGTAATGGTCACCTCGGCCAGTGTGTCCTGGCGATGGATATCGTCAGTCTGCGCCCTTCCTATCACGGCAAGGCCACAGCCCGCCAACAGCAACACCAGTCTTCTCATCTCACACCTCTCACCACTCATCTCTAAAACTGAAGCTTGCGAAAGTCAAATAACAGTTAGCGTCCCAAGAGGAAACGGTCGATGAACTGCTGGACAATCGGGAATTGCTTCTCAGGCAACTGACAATGGCCATGACCACCGAGGATGCTCCAACCCATGCGGTCGGCAATGCCGAAACGCTCCCACACCGTGCGGGCTGCCACAGCCGAAGGCAGCATGGCAGCATCGGAGAGCCACACATAGTCAGGATTGCCCAACAGCAGAAGGGCACGAGGACAGACCATCGCGCAAAGCTCATGCTGGTCGTAGGGCAAGCGATAGACGGAGTCGCCCTTGAAATGGTCGCGCTGACTCTCGAGGAACCAGTGGTAGTCAGTCTTGTCGATGTCCTCCACGCGCTCTTTCGACTCGTGCGACTTACGCCAGGCGGCAGCACCGCCGCCACCAGGCTCCTGGGCAATGGTCAGGGCGACGCGCTCGTCGAAGGCACCGCAGTAGAGTGCCATCTTACCTGCATAGGAACAGCCCGTCACGCCGATGTGCTCGGTGTCAATCTTCGTCACCGCAGGGCCTAACTGCTGCAGACCGTCGATGAGACGGCTCAGTCCCCACGCCCATTCGCTATAGGCGCCATTGGCAGTCAGCTCAGGATAGAGGCGGTCGAAGGGATGCTCACCCCGTTCATGATGCGGGCCCCACTGGCCATAGTCGTTGACCTGCTTCTCATGGAACGTCATCGTGGCGATGGGACGTCCCTCGAACAGCTGTCGGGGCAGCGAAAGCATGCTCGTGCCGATCATCAGGGCGTAAGGCGGACGGCCCACCTTCGGATAGCGGATGGTGGAGCGCAGGGTGAGCGTCTGTCCGTTCACCGTCACATCGACCACCAGCGCTGTATCACCCTCCATGCGGGCGCTGACCTGCTCTGGCTTCACGGCGGGCTTCGTGCCGATGCCGTAGTGCTGGATCATGTGGGCAATATCGCTGCGCCGCTTGCTCCAGTCCTGGAAGCTCTTCACGCCCTGCAACGGGTCGGGCAGTTCACGGATAATGGGCAGTTTCTCAGGCGCAGGCATCTTCGGAGCCTTGAACTTCGCACCAGTGTTCTCCACCGTATAGACCAGTGGAGGCTCAACTGACTGCGCCTGCACAGAAGCAGACGCGGTCAGCAGCATCAGAAGGAATATACCTTGTATCTTCATTATTTCTCAAACTTTTCGTTCTTCTCGATAGTCCAGTCCTTACGCTTTGAGAGCTCACAGTTCTTACCCTTGAACATCTTGGCAGCCTGCTTGTCGCCCTTCAACTGCCAGTTGAGCCATGCCAGTGCCACCACGGTGAACTCACCGCCATGAGGCTGACGATAGGTGCCGCCGTGACCCACGGGGAAGTTAGCAGCACAGGCAGGCACATGCTTGATGCGGTGGAAGTCGTCCATACCGTTCTCGTAGGCGATGTCAGTAGGACCGCCGAGAATGTAGATGATGGGCGAATGAATGTCGTTGAGCTTATCCTTCTCAGGCATGGGCATACCGCCTACAGCCTGGTTGGCATTGGACTGCTTGAAGAGTCCGCTGTTGCAGATCATGAGCGTCTTGATGCGAGGGTCGGCACAGTTGTAGAGCGTCTGCAAGCCACCGCACGACATACCAGCCACACAGATGTTCTTCACGTCAATCTTATTATAATAAGGTGAAGCGGGATTGCTGTTCTGGGCGATGATCCAGTCGATGCTCTCAATCTGCTGCTCCGTGCGCGACATCGGGCCGCGATACCACTCATCATCCATCGGGATATTGCCCGTAGCCAGGACAATATAGCCGTTGGAGGCAATCTCGTTCAGGAAGTTGATGTGCTCGAAAGGCGAGTTGGCGCAAGCGCCATTGCCCCATACCAGCACGGGCAGCTGATTCTTAGCGCCGAACTTCGAGAGATCCTGCGGCACGATGATGGTGTGCTCAGGCAGCGAACCGTCTTCCTTCATGATGGCCTTGTAGGCACCCGTGCCACCGTCTTCGATGATGCGCGACTTACCCACGCGGGCTGCATTGAGGAAGCTGACCATCTTCTGCAGGTTCTCTGCACTATACATGCCCATGCCGTGACCACCCTCAGGCACGAAGGTTGCCTCGGTCTTCACGCCCGCAGCCTTCAACTGCTCGAAGAACTTCTTGCCCTGACAGCAAGGCACCACATTGTCCTTCTCGCCGTGGAAGATAATCACGGGAGGATCGTTCTTGTCGATATAGCTGTTGGCACTCAGGCTGAGATACTTGTCGGGCTCCTGTGAGAGCTTCGAGCCGAGCAGCACATCCTCAGGACTGTTGTCGCCCATGGTCATGTGGTCACCGCAGTCCATAGCCGTCAGGTCGATGGGGCCTGACCAGTCGCAGGCAGCATTCACACGGCTGCTTTCGCCCAGGTAGTTGCCCAGCGAACCCTCGAGGTCGATGTCCACCGTGCCCACCTTCGCCTGCTTGGTGCCGCTGGTGGTAGCTGCCGTAGAGGCCAGATGACCACCGGAAGAGAAGCCACTGGTAGCGATGAACGAGGTATCGAACTTATACTTCTTAGCCTCACCGCGCACGAAGCGGATGACGGCACGGATGTCGTGGATCTGAGCAGGCCACTTAGCATCCATGCTCGAACGGTGGTTCGGGCACACCACGGCATAGCCGGCATCGAGCAGCGACTTGACGATGGTGCCCAGGTCGGCAGCACCCTTGCTGTTGTTACTGAACCAGGCACTACCATAGATGTGAATGACTACGGGATAGCTGGCCTTCTCCTGCTTGGGCAGGTAGATGTCGCAGGTGTGAAAAGCCTTGTCGTCGCCGGCATAGTTCACATCCTTCCACTCTTGCGAAGTTTCAAGCTTCACTTGCTGCTGGAAACCGCCAAAGCCTCCAGCCGGCTGTGCCATGACGGTTGCCGTCAGGCACGAAATCACTACTGACAATAATGTACGTCTCATGTTTTTGGTTAATTGGTTTATTATTTTTGTTAAACGATACGACTAAAGACGAATGCCGACGAAGGCGCGGGCGATGCCCTTGTTCTGATTGATGACCACAGCCTTGTCGTCGAAGATGGAGTTGCTCATCATGAGGGTAGCGCCAGCGAAGCATTTCTCAGAGAAATGATAGACCAGGGCGGCACGTTCGTTGAAGACCATGTTGAAGCGCATGTGCTTGGCACCATGCGTCTCAGCCTCCTTGCCTGCCGCACGGTCGGCTGCCGAACGGACGGTGAGTTCATTGTGGTTATAGACCACGACGGTGGGCAGCATGGAGAGGTGGAAGAGCCACTGCGAGTGCTTGCCAAAGACGAAGTTATAGCCATAGCCGCCACCGATGCCCACGTGGGCTGCATCGATGTGTACATCAGGAGCCGACGGACTGCGCTCTATCAACTCATCGGTGGTGCGGATGCAGCCGCTCTGGAAAGTGAGGCCTGCCAGCCAGGAGCCAGCCGAACGGAGCTGGATATAGTTCTGATAGAAAGCTGCTGGGAAAGAGAAATGGCGGTGGTTGAAGACGTAGTAGCCCGTGAGGGTGAACGTCTTCATGTAGAGCGCGTCTTTTTCCAACCGTTTGACAGGGCCGAAGTCGATGTCGCCCTCCAACGAGGTGGAACGCTGATAGTTCAGGTCGAGACTGATCTGATTGCCATGATACTCGAAGTTGAGCTCATAGTCATCGTAGGTGCCACGGATCTTGGAAGGATTGATAGAGGCAGCCACGGCGATGTCGCAATAGTGCACCTCCAGACTGATGTTGTTGTTGAGGGTGGAATGCAGGTCGTATTTCGACCAGACATCATTCACCGTTCCCTTGGCATGGATGCTGGTGCCCGACAGATTGTCCGATAGTTTCAGCAACCACTTCTCAGCAGGACGAACCACATAGCCGCTGTCATACTTCGACTTGAAATAGCCTGTGGTCAGCTTCTTGTCCAGCTTCTTCAAGAGATTCTGCTTGGCCACAACGCTGTCGGCAATAACCCTATCGTTGGTGACGGACTGAGCATCCGCCACCAACGCATATAAATTTAAGAACGCAATAATCAAAAAAGCTCTTCTCATCTTCGATCTCAAATCTCTGCTTGTTTTGCCGCTCGGCATTGCAAAGAATTCTCAATTCTCAATTTTCAATTCTCAATTTCACAGTCTGCAAGTGAGACCTAACTTTGTCTCAAAGGTATTGGCATGAACGGTACTCTTCTCATGCAGCACACCTGATGTATCGAAGTAGTAACGATAGAACGTGCGACGTGCATAGTAAGTACCCGACAGGTTGATAGACCACTGTCTGGCCAGATGCATCTCGATGACGGGATTGACCACCAGCAGGGCTGCATTACCTCGGTCACCCTGCACATTCAGGTAGTGCAGATCCTTCGTGCCGTTGACATAGTCAGGCAGGTCGTTGACTTTGTCCTCATAGCCCTTCCATGTGTAGAGACGGAAGTACTTGGCGTTGAGGATGAGACGGCCGAACTTGCCGAAGTCGAGCTGTGTCTTCGACTTGATGCTGAAGCCGCTGCCCATGTTATAGTCACGCTCAATCACGTTGAAGTGGTCACTCTTCGTGCCACCCAGCAGGATGCCGCTGAGGAACACGCGCTGCTCCAACTTCGACAGAGCACCAGCCTGGGGCAGTGAGAAGATGAAGCCAGGGCCGAAGCCGGCAGCCTCGCTGATGCGGTAAGGCGTCAGGTCGGAACCGTCCTCGATGGGTTTGGCATCATAGTAGTTGAAGTGCTGGTAGATACCGAACTCACCAGCCATATCCTCCTTATCAAGAATAGGTGTACTCCACAGACGGCCCACGATGTTCAGCGTGTTGACGAACGGCTGACCGCCGCCGAAAGCTGCGTTAGCCTCCACATCGAAGAAGTCGTAGGGCTTGGTGTGACGCTCACCATCGACAGGTGTGCCATACATCAGCGTCATATTGACGTAAGGAGCATGGATGCCACGGAACAGGGCACCATCGTCGGCCAGATAGCGCCAACCGACGGTGAACGACACATCGACGGGCAGTTTGCTGTAGTCATGATAGCGGTAGTGTTCGCCACGCACACGCCAGGCATCGCCGCTGAAGATACGGTGCAAGCCCTGGATGGGGTTGACAATGGTGGCAGCGGCTTCCCGCAGGAAACGGCTGAAGCCCATGTCGCGATCGTCGAGCACAGTACGGCTAAGGCGATGAGCCATTTCACCGATGGCCATACCGCCACAAGAGGTGGCAATAATATCGTTGATGGCAGGTGGCTCCGTCTCACCCAGGAACTCCCACATGGCCGAACCTGCCAGTGCATAAGCTCCCGACTCCCAGAACGTTAGACCGTTGGTACGGGCAGCATTGAAATAGAGGTTGCCATGATAGGGATGAGCAAACATGTTGGTGATGAAGAAGTCGTTGTCCCACACCATGCCGTCGGTGAAGTTACGCTTCAGCGTGCGCAGGGTGGTCTGGGCAAAGTCGGACTTGAGGGCATAGCGGTCGAACAGCTGTACGCCCACGTTGATGCCCGTCACCTCGGCAGCAGCCTGCCAATAGCGTTTCTCCACAGGCAGTGCCATCGTAGAGTCGGTAAACACCAGCTCACTTCGCTTATCCTCCCAGGCAAGTCTCCATGAGTCATGCTGATTGCGAGGCTGGCGATAGGTCAGACCCATCTCGACCAAAGGACGATTACGATAGGTCTCGTTGCGGTCGTAGTAGCGCGTCCAGCCCCAACCCACTGAGGCGAAGGCACCGAACTTATCGTTGATGCGATAGTCGGCATTGACGCGGGCCTGCAAGGAGTAAAGACGCTCAGGCTTGTCGTTGTTGTTCTGGGAGAAGGTCTCCACATGGTAGAAGCCCACGTCACCGCTCAGACTCCATTTCGGCGACAGCTGCTTATACTGACCCAGGCGATAGAACACAGCACCCGAGAACTTCGAGTCGAGTCCCATGAAGTGGGTACCCACACCCAAGATGCTGTAGGTGCTCTTGTTGCGATAGCGCACGGCGATATTACCCTTGGTCGAAGAGCCGCCATAGAGCATCACATCGATGTCGGTCATCGGGTTCACGTTGACCAGACCAATCTTATGGCCGATACTGTCATACGACAGGTTGATGAGACCCACCTGCCAACCCTTGGGATGCTTACGGACAATGTTGAACACGCCAATCTGTGCTCCGTTGAGCGAGTCGGAATAGTTGACGGCGCCAAACTGCAAGCCTCGCTGCATGGCCGACGAGACATTCAGGATGCCCGAAAGCTGCACGCCGCGATCCATGCCGTTGGTGATGTTGCTCACACCACTCAGCTGCAAGCCGTTGAAGTTGTGAGCTGATGCGTTTGACACCGTTGACAACTGCACACCATGGCCACCGTCGGCAGCCACCGACGAGATGACGCCAAGCTGCACGCTCTTTACCGAGTCCTGCACGCTAACAATGCCCACAGGGCTGTTTTGCGCCCATACTGGGCTAAATGACAAAAGACAAACGATAAATGATAAAACTATTTTTCTCATTTTTCTATTTTTCAATTCATCAGATGCTTAGTTCGTTCAAAACCGTGATCAGACGCTTGTCAACGGTCTTGTCAGTACGAATACACTCAGAGAAGGGCACGAGGACGGCATCGTTGTTGCGGATGCCTATCATCACGTTGCGCTGGCCCTGCTTGATGGCTTCCACGGCAGCCGCACCCATCCAGCTGGCCAGAACGCGGTCGCGAGCCGACGGACTACCGCCACGCTGCAGATGACCAAGGATAGACACACGCACATCGAACTCAGGGAACTCCTTCTTCACGCGGTCGGCATAATAAAGGGCGCCACATTTCGGACTCTCCGATACGATGACGATGCAAGACTTCTTCGACTTACGGATGCCGCGCTTCATGAACTCAGCCAACTGGTCTTCGTCGGTCATCTCCTCGGGGATGATGGCAGCCTCAGCGCCACAGGCAATGGCTGAGTTCTGAGCCAGGAAACCAGCATCGCGGCCCATCACCTCAATGAAGAAGATGCGCTCATGGGAATTGGCCGTATCGCGGATACGATCCACGCATTCCATGATGGTGTTCAGCGTCGTATCATAACCGATGGTAGCGTCGGTGCCATAGACATCATTGTCGATAGTGCCGGGCAATCCCACAATGGGGAAATCGAACTCCATGCCGAATTTCAGCGCACCCGTCAGTGAACCGTTACCACCGATCACCACCAGTGCGTCGATGCCCTCTTTCTGACAGGTCTCATAGGCCTTCTGCATACCCTCAAGGGTCATGAAGTCCTTCGAGCGAGCCGTCTTCAGGATGGTGCCGCCACGGGTGATGATGCCGCTGACGTCCTCGGTGGTGAAGGGCCTCACCTCGTCGTTGATCAATCCCTCGTAGCCGCGGTAGATGCCCATAATGTTGAAACCATTGTAAATGCCAGTGCGCGTCACGGCGCGGATGGCTGCATTCATACCGGGAGCATCGCCGCCCGACGTGAGAATACCGATGGTTTTAATCTTGCTCATATTCGTTATTGCTTGGTTTGGTTTTGTTATGATGGTGCAAAGTTACAACAATTAATTGAATTAATGTCAATTTTTGCTAATGATTTGTTATAGGGCCACAAATAAATAGGTATTTACTGCCCTGTGGCCTGACGATACTCCAGTTGCTTGGTCTGGAAGTCGGCAAAGGCATCGGTGTAACGGTCGCGTGCCTGCTGGTACTGCTGCTGGGCAAGGAGCAGGTCGCTCATCTTCGTCGAACCGACGCGGTAGTAGTCACGGTTCAGGCGCAGATTCTCCTCAGCCTGCGTGATGGCATCGTGGGCAATGAGCAGTTTCTTGTGACTGGTCTCCACGGCTGCCCACGCGTTGTTCATGCGGATGACGAGCTTCTGGCCGTTGTCCTGCATCTGCTCCTTGGCATCCTGAAGGGCCAGGCTCTGCTTCTTGATGGCATGCGAACCGCCCCACCAACTGCTGATGGGCACGCGGACGGTGGCAAAAAGCATGGCGTGATTACTCCACTTATCCATCAGGTTGTTGGCACTATAGGTCGCCCCCACCCCAACGGAAGGAAGATTTTGACCGATCTTCATGCGATGCTGCAGTTTCTGGCTCTCCACATTCTTCTCCAGCAAGCGATACTGGGGTGTGGCAGCAAGGGCAGTCTGATGATCCTGACGCAGGGCAGCAGGAAGTTCAGGGACTGAGCCGATGGAAAATCCATCGGGCACTATGACGTCAATGGCTTCGTCAGTCTTGCCGACGTGCTGTGCCAAGAGCTGAGAGATGGTGGAGAGGCCGTTCTCTATCTCCAGTTGGGCACTCTCCACCTCACCGCGCCGCAGCTGCACCTGCAACAGATCGTTACGGTTGACGGCTCCCACGCGTACCATGTTATTCACGTCTTTCTCCAACTGCACCAGCATGTCACGGATGGTAATGAGCGTCTGCTGTTTCTCCTTGAGGGTCACCATCTGCCAGTAGTACTGCTCAGTGGTCAGCTCCACCTGGTCTTCCGACACCTCCATCTGGAGTTCGCTGGCTTCCACGCCCACCTTGGCCAACTTGTTGGCATTGACAATCATGCCGCCCATGAACACTGGCTGCATAGCGGTGACAGACCCCAGCACGCCATCCTTCATCATGCCCACGCTCGACGGCAGTTTCGATGTGGCAGGGATGAGGGTCTGCAACTTCTCTGGCAGGTTGAGCTCCATCTCAATCAGGTTCTTGTTGGCCACCATGCCTGCACCAAAGGCTGAGACGGTGGGGAAATACTTGGTTATTGCCTCGCTCTTCAGTTCCTTCGACTGCTGGATGGCAGAGCGGGCAGAACGCAGGTTATAGTTGTTCTCGACGGCAAGCTGCTTGAGCTGGTCGAGGCTATACGTTCCTTGGGCTGCGGCAAAACCGCAGCTTACGGAACAAAGGAGGATGGTTATTATCTTTTTCATTTTGTTCTCTCGTTTAATTCGTTTATACGTTATAACGTTATTCCGTTATTTCGAAACCTCCGCTTTGGGGCTCTCGTTGCGTCCCATCACCTTCCAGTAGGCTATCGGCATGATGGTGAGGATAAACAGCATGGTGATGAGCGTACCGTAGCAGATGACGGAGCCCATCGGCATCCAAAGACCCGTTCCACCGAGAATCATGGGCACCACGCCCATAGAGGCGGCAGCCGAGGTGAGGAAGATAGGGCGCATGCGGCGCTCAGCAGCCACGTGGATGGCATCCTTCAGCGAGAGATGCTCCAATTCCTTCACCTCTGCGGCGTAGTCGAAGAGGATGACACCATTGCGCACCAGAATACCCATCAGCGATACGAAGCCGAGGACACAGGTAAGCGAGAAATCGATACCCTGAATGAACACGCCCATAGCCGTACCAAACACACAGAGCGAGAGACAGACCATGATGAGCACAGCTTCGCTGATTTTCTTGAAGTGCCACAACAGCACGAAGAAGATAATGAACACAGAGATGACAAGGGCGCCAACGAGCTGTGGGCCTGTCTCACCATCGGCTTCATGCTGACCGCCATACTCCAGCTTCATGCCTTCCGGCAGTTGGATGTTGGCGAGGCGTTCCATGATCTGGCTGGTCACCACACCTACGTTCAGGTCACGGTTTACCTCAGCCAGCACGGTCACGGTGCGCAAACCGTTGCGATGGCAAATCTGGCCGTACTGCCAGGTGGGAATGACATCGGCAAACTGGCGCAGGGGAACGCTGGGGATGGCTTCGCCTACCGAGCGCATGCTCAGCAATTCATCCAAACTGGAAGGAATGGCTGCTGACAGGCCGATGGGAATCAGCTCGTCCATCACATCCTGCTTGGTGGCCTGATCGGCATCCTCGGTCTTCATCATCACCTGTACATCGTAGTCGCCCTCCCATGCTGTACTGACACCAAAACCTTCACCATAGCGGAAAGCCATCTGCATCTCAACATCTTGGTTGGTGATGCCCAGTCGGCTAGCCTTCTCGTCATCAATCTTGATACGAGTGGTCGATAGAGGCTCCAACATGTTGCTGCGTACCAGCATGAGTTCAGGCATGCTCCGCAGAATGCCGGCAATGCTGTCGGAATACTGTGCCAAGTCGTTGAGGTTGTTGCTCTGCAGGCGCACCTCGATGGGATAGGCGCAGGAGTTGTAGCTCAGCTGCTTAATCTTAATATAGGCTTCAGGGAAATAGTCGGTATATTGATCCGTACATTCCTCCACCAACTTCACGGTAGCATCGTTGCCCGTGGTATTGACAATGAACTGCGCATAGCTCTCATCGGAGATCTGCGGCGCATAGCTCGTGTGGAAGCGCGGCGAGGCGCAGCCCTTGAACGAGGCCACTGACAGCACGCCCTCCTTCTTAGCAATCATGTGCTCCAGCGAGTCAGCCACGGCTGCGGTGCGCTCCAGTCCTGTGCCAGTAGGCAGATAGATCTCCACGGCAAACTGATTGCGCTCAGCTGCCGGCATCATCTTACGGGGCAATGTGGTAAAGAGCCATGCACCAATGATGACACTGGCCACACCCGTAGCAATCGTAGCCCAAGGATGATCGAAACAGACGTTCAGGAGCTTCTTATAGTATTTGTCCATCACGTCAAGAAGGTTGAATGGCTTCTTACCGTTTTTGGGTTTGGCAGCCTCGATGGGCTTGCGAATGAAAAAGTACTGCAAGATAGGCAGCAGCGTCTGGGCGATGATCATCGAGATGAAAAGCACGATACTGATGGCCCAGGGGAATGAGAGCAGGAAATCGTGGAACTGTCCCTTCATGACGATGAGGAACGGGAAGAATGTCACTGAGATACAGAGCGTAGCCGTAAAGATGGACTTCAGGAAGTGGACGGTGGCATCGATGGAGGCCTGCCAACGGGGCTTGCCTTCGGCCATCATCTCCATATAGGAGTCGATAATGACAATGGAGTCATCGACAATCATTCCCAAGGTAACGATCAATGCAGCCAGCGTCACCGTGTTGAGTTCGATACCAAATATGTAGAACGTACCCAGTGAGATAAAGATGGTGATAGGCATCGTTCCTGCTGCCACCATCGCCACACGCATCGGCATGATGAGGATGACCACAAGGATAACCGTCGTGATGGCTATCAGCAGTTCGTGAAGGAAGTTCTCAATGGAGTCATCCACCACCTGTTTCTGGTCGGTAATGGTGCTGAGCTGCACATCGTCAGGAATGTGCTGCTTGATATTCTTCAGTTTCTCATTGATGGCCGATCCCATCTTCGACACGTCCTGACCTTTCTTAATCTCCACAGAGAGCAGCAGGCACTTTGTGCCGTTGTTGGTGATATACGATTTGGGCTTGGCATATTCGCGCTTCACCGTCGCCACATCCTTCAGACGCACGTTATTACCCTTGCCGTCCGTATAGATTAAGGTGTTCTCCACGTCGTAGATCTTGTTCAGCGCGTGATCCACGTAGATGGGCGACTTATAGCCGTCGTTCTTCACGCGACCGGCAGTAGTCACAAACCCTTTCGATTTCAGTTGCTTGGCAATGGTCAGATAGCTGATGCCATAATGCGACAGCTTGTCGCTGTTCAGATAGATGCTGATCTGGTCTTTCTGTAGACCGAAGACGCTCATCTTGCCCACGCTGGGAATCATGCGCAGCGAGTCGATGAGTGAGTTCATGTAGTCGTTCAGCTCGCGGTAGGTCTTATCCTTCGACTCCATAGCCAACAGCAGGGCTGACGTGTCACCGAAGTCATCGTTCACCACGATGGCCAGCACACCGCTGGGCAGCTGAGCCTTGAAGCCCTGCACACCGTGTTTGAACTTCGACCAGAAGCCGTCCTTGTCCGTCAGGTCGTCGTTCAGTTCCACCTGAATGATGCTCAGCCCCTCTTTCGAGTAACTGATGGTTTTCTCCTTCTTCACCTCACGATAGGTAAAGATGTATTTCTCCAACGGCTTCGTCACCTGCTCCTCCATCTCCTGTGCCGTTACGCCAGGATAGACGGCAATGACAATGCCCTGACGGATGGTGAAGTCAGGAAACTCGTTCTTATTAATGTTCGCGAGACCATAGATGCCCAGAGCCACCAAGCAGCTCACAAGCAGTATGACGATCTGCCGATAGTGCATCGACCACTCCTGCAGACTCATCTTCTTTTCTTTCTTCTCCTCAGAGGTAATCATAATTACTAATTTCTAATTACTAATTACTCATTTAACAATTTCCACTTTCATCCCGTTGCTCACCTTCTGCTGTCCAGCCACGATGAGCTGGTCGCCGTCACTCAGTCCACCGCTGACCTGTGCGCCTTGAGCCGTCTCACTACTGATGACAATCACACGCTTCACGGCCTTGTCGCCATTGACCACCCAGACGAAGGTACTGTTGTCGCTGTCGAGCTGCACGAGGTTAGCAGGGATAAACACACCCGTGGTGCCTTGCATATAATTAGTGAAGGCCTGACAAATCATGCCTGGCAGCAGCTGGCCGTCGCTGTTCTGGATGGTAGCCTTCACTTCATAGGTACGCGAACGAGGATCGGCACTCACGCCACGCTCTGTGACGGTGCCTGAGAACTCGCGGTTGCCCAGTGCCGGCACGATAATCTTCATCGACGAACCTTTCTTGATGCGCTGCACGTCATCCTCAGGCACCGAGATCTTCACCTTCACGCTGCCGATGTTCACCAACTTCACAATCGACAAGCCAGGAGCGGCATTCTGTCCTACCTCAGCATTCTTCGAGGCGATAAAACCGCCGAAAGGAGCATAGAGCTTCGTGTCGGCCAGCGCCTTCTTGGCCATAGCCTCAGAGGCAGTAGCCGATTTCAACTGGTTCTCAATCTGAATCCACTGCATCTCAGGCAGCGAGCCAGCTTCGTGCAGTTCCTTCATACGGTTGTAGGTGTCCTGCGCCTGTTCCAGAGCGGTCTTTGAAATGGTGTAGGCATTCTCCATTGTGGTAGGATCCAGCTCGGCAATCAGCTGTCCAGCACCAACGGTCTGGCCAGCGCTGACATAGATACGCTTGATGGTGCCCGTACCTGCAAACGACAGCGAAGCACCGCTCTGCTCCTCAATCGTTCCTGAGAAGCCCTGTTCGCCGTTCACCGCCTCAGCTGTAATCTGCTGCACCTTCACTCTGACCGTCTGTTCTTGGACGGCCTCTTTCTTCTCTCCGCAGCTGCACAGCAACATCATTGCCATTGCAGCCATCATGAAATGTCCTTTTTTCATTTTCGTGATATAGTTTGTCATTTATGATCTTTCTTTCAGAAATCCAGCGGTGTCATCGTCATTGGTTTGGCTTCCACGCTGTCCTTTTTTTACTTTTCGGCTGCAAAGTTCACTAAATATCTTCAATATTCGCTGTTCGATATATCCCGAAATGTACTCCATTTCCGCTTGCACCCCACAGAATACAGACATAGAACATTCTTAGAGAAATATAGATCAGACAGAAAGTGACCGATTTTTCCAACTTCTCTGCAAGAGCTCAAGCGTTCGTCATAGCGCAGCACAAAAAGACAGCGGCGGAACGATCTGGTAGGTGACTCCCTACAGCGTTCCGCCGCTGAAGATAAGGTTAGTAAGGTTTACTAAGAATTGGGTAAGTGAATTGTTTGCTTTGAAATAATTGTTCGCTTTACCGTTTTCTACTTATGATACTTCTTTCGGTATTCCAGCGGCGTCATGTTCAGGTGTTCCTTCACGTACTTACCAAAAAAGGAGGCATTGGGGAAATTCAGGTCATTGGCAATCTCTTGCATCGTCATGTCGGTGAATCGCAGACGGTGCTCAATAGCCTTCAGCGTAAAGAGTTTGATCATCTCGCTCGGCCTGCGGCTCATCGTCTCTTTGAGCAGTGTGGAAAGATATTTCGGTGTGACGTTCAGTTGACTGGCGAAATCGTCAACCCGTCGAATGCGACCGTCGCTCTGCTCCACCAGACGCATAAACTTGTCAGCCAACAGCCGCCTGTGGTAACCTGGCGTGCTATCTTCCTGAACATCCAGTTGAGCCTTCTGTGCCTTGTCACGACGAATCATACAGAGCATCTCCAGCATCATCGTACTGACAAGTGAACGAACGATTTCAGAATGCAGCAAAGGCGATTTATCCTTCATTCGTCGGCAAATCAGCTGGAAATAGTCTTCAAGCAAACTCATGTCTTCATCCGACAAATGCACAACCGGATGCTGCTTGAGATAAGCCAGGTCGGCCAAACTTACCTCACCATACATGTTGATGTTCCAAAGTTCGCTGCGCGAAAACCAGATCTGACGGCAGTTGAAATCTATCGATGACATGAAATTGGTGACCACACTATGCGCCATGTACAGATACAGGTCGTTTTTGTGAAGCTGTATCTGCTGTCCGTCGTAGTCAAACTGCGCTATACCTCTAGTACAGATGACGATGAGACCATGGTCTTCCAAGCAGAGTTCTCCCTGTGGTAGCGAACCGAAGTTCTCCATCACCACCAACTCTTCGCTGTCATCCAGTCGCAGGGTATCAGAACCGTTCCTTGGTTTGAGATTTTGAATATCCATCCTGTCCGATATTTACAATTTCGGGTGCAAAATTACAGGATTCTATCCGATATTCGCTGTTCTATATATCCCAAAATGTGCTCTTTTGCATTTTTCGAGTGAAAAATTTACAGTTTCACGCTGACAGGCTTGCCGTTGTAGTCCACCAGTTTCCCTTCTTCCTGACTGGGCTCGCCCGTTTGTTTGCCTGACCCAGCAGGAGCCAGCAGGCTATCTGCGCGGTCGAGGTCGAGAGGCTTGGGTGTCTGCTTGTCAATCAGCACGATGTGGAAGCGGCGTTTTGTCAGCATGCCCTTGAACTTCCCCTTTCGCTCACCAAAGGTGACGGTTCTGGTGGCATCATCGTAAGCGATGTCAATCGTGGCATATTTGCCTTTCTCGTAGTTATAGTTCGTGCCCTCGTCCTCATAGAGCTGGAAGGTGCCGTTCTTTCCCGCATACACATAGAGGTGAATCAGTTCAGCCGCCTTCTCGTCGCTCCACTCCATCGCAGGCCCGAAGGGAATGATGGCTCCTTCGCGAACAAAAACGGGAATCTGTTCGTAAGGCGCATCGACTACCAGCCAACGGCCGCCCTCGACATACTCCCCAGTATAGAGGTTGTACCACCCACATTGCTTGGGGAAATAGACACTACGGTTGCGAGCCTTATAGTAGCCCACGGGACAAGCCATCAGCGCAGGGCCCAGCATCCACTGGTTGCCGATGTTCTCCACCTCACGGTCGCCGTTGAAGTCCATCACCAGAGCGCGCATCAGCGTGTAATCCCTGAAATGTGCCCAGCCAGCCAATGAATAGAGGTAAGGCATCAGGCGGTAGCGCAGACGGTCGTAATAGACAAACGACTTGTAGGCAGGATGATTATCGGGTGCGATGTTCCAGATTTCACGCAAGGGCCACTGACCGTGCGAGCGGAACAAGGGAATGAAAGCGCCGAACTGGTTCCAGCGGCATTGCAGTTCACGCCACTCCTTCAAGTCCTCACTCTCCACCTTCGTTCGGTCAAAGAGCTGCTGCGCCTTGACATAGCGGTCTTCCACGCAGAAGCCGCCCTGATCCATGCCCCAGAAAGGAATGCCCGATATGGAGTAGTTCAGACCAGCCGTCATCTGGGCGCGCATATCCTCCCAACGGGTACCGATGTCACCGCTCCAAGTGGCAGTAGAGTAACGCTGCAAACCAGCAAAGCCGCTGCGGGTGAGCAGGAATACACGAGAAGCCCCCCCTACTGCCCCCGAGGGGGGGGCTAAGCCTCTTTGCCCTTCGTAGATGGCTTGTGCATTCACGAGGGAGTAGGCATTGAAATACTCCGTAGAGGTGCCTAAAGCAGTAGGGCCACACAGTGCCTTGCGATACCACATCGGCGTACAGTCTCTCACGTTCGGCTCAGAGGCATCCATCCACCAGGCATCGATAAGAGACCCCCCTACTGCCCCCGAGGGGGCTTCATTAGTTTTGCCGTTGGAAGCTATAGTAGCCCCCTCGGGGGCTGATGGGGGGGCCACTGGGTACAGTTTGTCTGCCATCTGTCGCCAGAACATTTTCCTTGCTCCCGCATCGTAAGCATCATAGAAGCCGTTCCTATAGCCAGGCCCCACCCAGTCGTGTATATCATCGGTAGGCGACTGCACATACATCCAGCCCTTGGCGTCCAGTTCCTTGTAGTTTTCGGTGTTGCAATAGAACTTGGGCCATACGGAGATCATGAAGCGGCCGTTCATCCGATGCACGCTGTCGAGCATCGCCTGTGGGTCAGGGAAGCGGGAGGCCTCAAACTGGTGGCTGCCCCATTGATCCTCAGGCCAGTAGTTCCAGTCCTGCACGATATTGTCAATGGGAATGTGACGGCGTCGGAACTCAGCCAGCGTGCCGACAATCTCATCCTGCGTCTTATAGCGCTCCCTACTCTGCCAGAAGCCCAGCACCCACTTGGGATAGAGCGAGGCCTTGCCCGTCAGCGTGCGGTAACCGCTGATGACCTGGTCGAGATGGTCGCCCGCAATGAAGTAGTAGTCCATATCCTGAGCCATCTCGCTCCAGACGCTCAACTGTTCGCGCTCAGCCTTACTGCGAGGCTCAGCCACACGCAGGCCGCAGTAGGCCTCACCGCCATCAGGACGCCACTCGATGCGCAACTGCACACGCCTACCCTTCTGCAACTCACAGTCGAACTTATAGCTATTAGGATTCCAGGCTGTGCGCCAACGCTCAGCCACGACCTCCTGCCCATCGATATACACCCTGACGTAGCCGGAATAGTAGAGAATGAACTGGTAGAGGAGCCTCCCCCCATCCCCCTCCGAAGAGAGGGGGAGCTTTGTAGCCTCACCATTCTGAGGGAGGTTTGAGGGTGCTTCAATAAAGCCCTCATAGGTCACGTTGGCTCCCATCAGTCGGAAACCCTTGGGCAGGTTCTTGATGCCGCCCTGGTCAGTTTTCAAGGCAATCTCCGACTTCTCGGGCGTACCATATTCATAATAGATGCTGTCCTCGTCACGCACCAGTTTCTTGCCTCTTGCATCCACGTAAGTGCCCGTGAGATGACCTTCGCGCCCAGTACGGTCATACAGCTTGAAAGCGCGATTCAACTGGAGATAGTCATGAGGATTGCCAAAACGGCAGAAGCTGTACGAATCCCACAGCAGTCCGTAGTTCTTGTTCGACAGCACAAAGGGGATGCTCACCTTTGTGTTATACTGGAACAGATCCTCGTTCCTCCCCTTCATGTTCAGCTCCTCGCTCTGGTGCTGGCCGAGGCCGTAGAAAGCCTCATCCTCAGGCGAGTCAAACTTCATCTGCCACGAGAGACCGTGCTTCTGCTCCTCAGGCACCGCATAGCCCGTCTTCATGCCCAGCTCGCGCTCAGGCACGGTGAAGTCCCAGAACAGCTTGCCGTCCTTGGCTTCCTGCAGCAATTGCTTGCCGTCGGCATCGAAGAAGGTGATTTTTCCATCAGCCTTCCTCACCACAGCTTTCACGCCGCAGGTCTTCACCACCACGTTCGCACCTTCATCAGTTATCGTATAGCTCCCCTTGGCAGGTGCCGCTTGAGGCACAATCATGAGACTCTGCTGCTTCACGGGCAGCGCCTCCTTCGAGGTGGCCCGCACACGGATGATCCTGTCGTTCATCACCTCCAACCGAATCACCTTCGCCTGGCCGCCATCGGGCTGTATCGTCACACCGTTGCCGCTCGTCTCTATTTCAGCAGCAGAGAGCGAGGCAGCACTCAAAAGTGCAGAAAACAATAATGTCGTCAGTCTATTCATATCTATCAATATTTACGTTCTGAGTTCAAATCAAGTGCAAATATACACATATTATTACATTACCCCACAGCCTCCGCAATTTAATTTTCCTATCGAATCTATTTTGGTCTTCTCTCCACATGCTTGATGTAATCAGAATTACAGAATACCATCATTAAGCAATTTGCCATAATTGCTATCTGTTCTTTGTCTTCAATTCGAAATTTACTGCAAAGTTACACGAAATTTCGAATTGTAATAATTCTTGAAGCGAATATCAATAGAAATTTAACGATTATTCATCCTTTATATTTCAAGGCAATGCTGCAAAATTACCATCACACAGTTTCCCACGCCACCAGTTCGCGCAGCAGGTCAATCCGCTTGGGTTCTCCACGCAAGCCGACAATATAATAGTGCTTGGCAATATGATTATCAAACTGTCCCACAAACGCGCCTCTGATACGAGCACATTCCCTTTGATGCTGTTGAGCGTCGGATTCGTCACATCCTCAATGCTCTGTAGCGTCCGTTCACTCATGCCGTTAGGCTTCAGCCTCATATAGATCTGCGTCAGCTCCTGCCTATATTCTGGCAGGTGCTTAAACAAGATTCCCTCTGGATGATTCAAGAACAGCAGATAGACCGCTTTGACCAGCGGTTCCATCCTTATCTCCATCTCATTGTAGTCAGGCAGCAGCAAGCGATAGTCTTTCGTTATAACAAGCCTGCTCAGACGGTCGTCAGGATGAATCAGCTGTTCCAAGATCTCTTCCGCGATACCACGTTGGCGCAGTTTGGCTATCCGCTGACGAATCTCTTCCAACAGGTCATCCGTATTCTCCTCACCTATCTGTGAGTTGAAGTTCATGTCAGCCTGCTCAGGTATGGAATCTGAGCCGCCCCAGTCATCTGCTTGGAGCAAGCGTTTCTGTGCCGCTTGTTCTTGCGAAATCTGTTTGCCAATGCGATGGAGCTGGTCGCCCAGCGGCTCACCACTATTCGATGACAACGGATAGAACCTGTTCTGCGCTTTGTCCTTATCATCACCACCACGATGAATGTCCTCCGTGCGAATGAAGCCCTGCTTGATGCGCTTCTTGTCGTTAGGATTGTCTAAGTATTGCAGCAGGAAGTCATTTCCTATATTGGTCTCCGTAAGCTCAGCATCCGTCAGGTAAGGGGCACGATACTGCAACACCTCTTTCGCTTGCAGCCGTTTCATCAGCAATGGCAGATAGACGATATGGAAACCTATCATCTG
>JAEEGL010447898.1_pt1 | contig 22205 bp, 18 predicted proteins | sample 9134231 | NCBI WGS metagenome assembly JAEEGL01 (sample SAMN16246548, study PRJNA631951) | gut metagenome | biome: gut microbiome; feature: rumen; material: fiber-attached | host: Bos | place: Iran: Karaj | collected 2018-10 | reverse complement strand
TGGTAGCGTGCGGGCAGACATACGCACAGTTGCCGCACTGTACGCACTTCGAAGCATCCCAGGACGGGACTTCGACCGCAATCGTTCTCTTCTCACGGAACGCAACGTTGCCCGGGATGGTTCCATCCAGAACACCGTATTTCGTGAAGCTGGAAACCGGCATGCGGTCGCCTTCCAGAGCATTGATTCTCTGCAGGTTGTTGTCGAAGTACTCATCGCCTGTCTTGACGATCAGGGACTCTTCATGAGGCAGTTCAGCCCATTCAGGCTTCACTGTGATCTCAACCAGACCGGACTTGCCGGTGTCGATCTCATCACAGTTGTTCTGGACAACATCCGCGCCTTTGCGTGCATAGGTGTGGCGCGCACTGTCCTTCATCAGCTCAACCGCTGTCGCGTACGGCATGATCTGCTCGTTCAGTGCGAAGAACGCAGACTGCAGGATCGTGTTCGTGTGACGGCCCATGTGGGTCTCGATTGCCAGACGGGTAGCGTTGATGATGTAGAACTTCGCATGCTTCTCAGCCAGCTGGGCCAGCATCTTCGCCGGCAGCTTTGTTTCGATCTCTTCCGGAGCGAACGTTGTGTTCAGCAGGAATGTTCCGCCTTCCTTCAGGTTGCGGACCATATCGAACTTGTAGCAGTAGCTGTCGAGCGAGCAGGAAATGAAGTCAGCCTGGTCAATGTAGTACGGGCTGTGGATCGGTGTCGGACCGAAACGCAGATGCGAACGTGTGACACCGCCGGACTTCTTGGAGTCGTAGGCGAAATAGGCCTGAGCGTACAGATCCGTATTGTTGCCGATGATCTTGACGGAGCTCTTGTTTGCACCGACAGTTCCGTCGGAACCGAGACCGTAGAACAGGCAGCTGGTATAGTCAGGCTTCAGTGCCACAGGCTTCGGTGCCAGGGACAGGAATGTTACATCATCTTCAATACCGATGGTGAACTCTTCCTTCGGGTCATCCTTCTTCAGCTCTTCGAATACTGCATTGATCTGCGCAGGATTGGTGTCCTTGGAGGAGAGACCGTAACGGCCGCCGATCAGGGTAATATCCTTGTGGTTGCGCAGTGCATAGGTAACATCCAGGAACAGAGGCTCTCTTGTACCTGTTTCCTTGGAACGGTCGAGAACAGCAATCTTCTTCGCTGTTGCCGGCAGAACCGCTTCCAGATACTTCTGGCTGAACGGACGGTACAGATAAACCTTGATCAGACCGACCTTTTCGCCGGCCGCATTCAGAGCGTCGACTGTCTCAACGATTGTCTCTGTAACAGAGCCCATCGCGATGATGACGCGCTCAGCATCCGGAGCACCGTAGTAGACAAACGGAGCGTACTTGCGTCCTGTGTACTCACTGATCTTCTCGAAGTACTTCGCCGCAATGTCCGGAACTTCCTCATAATGCTTGTTCTGTGCTTCAGCAGCCTGGAAGTAGATGTCATCGTTCTGGGAACCGCCGCGGGTAACCGCATTTCCGTGCGGGTTCATGGAGTTCTTCCTGAACGCTTCAACCTTGTCCATCGGAAGCAGGGACTTCAGATAGTCATAGTCCATGACTTCGACTTTCTGGATTTCGTGGGATGTACGGAAACCATCGAAGAAATGCATGACGGGAACAGCACCGTCAATGGCGATCAGATGCGCAGCGCCGGCCAGGTCCATGCAGTCCTGAACGGAGTGGGAGCACATCATGACTACACCTGTCTGACGGCAGGCATAGACGTCCTGATGATCACCGAAGATGCTCAGCGTGTGTGTAGCCAGTGAACGTGCGGACACATGGATAACACCCGGCAGCATCTCGCCCTTCAGCTTGTAAAGGTTAGGAATCATCAGCAGCAGACCCTGGGATGCTGTGAATGTAGCAGCCAGAGCGCCGCCCTGCAGTGCACCGTGGATAGCACCTGCAGCGCCGCCCTCTGCCTGCATCTCGACAACCTTGACCTTGTCCCCGAAGACGTTCAGACGTCCTGCTGTGGACCAGTTATCAACGTTATCGGCCATAGGTGATGACGGCGTGATCGGATAGATGCCCGCTACTTCCGTGAACGCATAAGCTGAATGCGCAGTCGCGGTGTTTCCATCCATCGCTTGGAAAACTTTCTTTCTTTCTGTCATATCTCCTCCTGTATAACGTAAGATACTGTCAATATTATAGCGTATTTAACGAATGATACAAAACCCTTAAAGGAATTCTTTCCCTGTATTTTCATACATAAAAGAAAAAGCTCTGTACCAGAGCTCTCTACTGCTGTTTCATTGTCTTCATGATCTGACGAATCTGCGCTTCACTTGGTTTCCTGCCCATCTGCATATACATCGCCCGGATCATTTTCTCGGTGACCGGCGGATTCTCCTTCAGCTGCTTCTGAAAAGCCCTTCTGGTCAGAAGAAAACCGATAATTGCACCAATGATTCCTCCGAAGATGAAAAACCCCAGTGAAGACCAAAACTCTGTCATAATCGATACCACCTTTATACGGATTTATCTTACTCTGTTTGCCCCTTCTTTGCAAGATAAAAGGGAGGACGATGTCCTCCCCTTCACTCTCCTGCGCAGGAAGGAGTGATGTGTTCCCTCTTATGTAGAGGTGGGTGTCCTTGGTCAGCCCTCAGGATTCCCGGCCGCACCGGGCTTTCACACAGACATCTCCGGTCAGGGCTCCCTTATAACAATATGTAGGAAAATCAAAGTAGCCTCCCTGCACCATCATCATATCAATCCTGTATATGCAAATACAGTCTTGACATTTACTGTTTTTTTGCTTTTTCCGCAATCTGCAGTCCGAGGATATCCAGTTGTGCCTGATCCACAATGTTCGGCGAATCGCTCATCAGATCCACGGCACTGTTGTTCGTCGGGAACGCTACGACATCTCGGATGTTGTCGGTACCGCACAGTACCATGATCAGGCGCTCCAGACCGATCGCGAATCCACCGTGGGGCGGTGTACCGTACTGGAAGGCATCCAGGAAGAAGCCGAACTTCTGGTGCGCCTGTTCCATGGTCATACCGATGGACTCGAACACCTTCTCCTGCATGTTCTGATCAAAGATACGGATGGACCCGCTCAGCTGCTCATAACCGTTCAGAACCAGGTCGTAGGCACGGCTCATCACATTGCCCGGATCGGTAAAGAGTTCATTGATGTCATTGACGCGCGGCGCTGTAAACGGATGGTGCGCGGCCTGCCATCTCTGCTCTTCTTCATCCCATTCGAACATCGGGAAATCCGTAACCCACAGGAACTTATAGGTTTCTTCCTTCGGCAGACGGTCCAGCTCATGCGCCAGACGGATGCGCAGCGCACCGAGCGCTGTCTCAGCCGTTTCCGGCTTGTCCGCCACAATCAGTACCAGATCATCGTCCGCAATGCCCAGACGCTCTACCAATGCCTGCTTCTCAGCATCACTGATGCCTTTGGCGATGGAACCGGACAGTACTCCCTTCTCCATCTTCAGCCACGCCAGTGCCTTGGCCCGGAAATTGTGCTTGATGAACTCCTGCAGTTCGTCCAGCTTCTTCCGGCTGTAATGACCGGCTGCCGCGTCGAACTTCAATGCATCGACTTCTCCGCCGTTGTCCAGTACATTCCTGAACACCGTGAACCCGGTATCCGCAAAGAGATCGCTGATATCATTGATTTCATAGCCGTAGCGCAGATCGGGCTTATCGCTGCCGAAGCGCTTCATGCACTCCTTCCACGTCAGCCTCTGGAAATGATCCTCTACCTTGTAGCCACGGATCTCCATGAAGATCTCCTGCATCAGCTTTTCCACCACTGCAAAGACATCGTTCTCGTCCACGAAGCTCATCTCTACGTCGATCTGGGTAAAGGTCGGCTGGCGGTCTGCCCGGAGGTCCTCATCACGGAAGCATCTGGCGATCTGGAAGTACTTCTCCATACCGCCGATCATCAGCAGCTGCTTGTAGATCTGCGGAGACTGGGGCAGTGCCCAGAATCTGCCGTTGTACAGACGGGAAGGCACCAGGTAGTCCCTTGCGCCTTCCGGTGTAGAACGCGCCAGGATCGGTGTTTCCACCTCGACAAATCCCATGCTGTCGAGTGTTTTCCGGGTGACCATGCATACCTTGTGCCTCGTCATCAGGATCTTCTGCAGCGAAGGACGGCGCAGGTCCAGATAACGGTACTTCAGGCGGGTGTCCTCCAGCGCGTCCGTATCGTCGGATATCATGATCGGCGGCGTCGCAGCGGTATTGATGATCTTCACATCCCTGGCACGCACTTCGATTTCACCGGTCGGAATCTTCAGGTTCGGATCCTGCCGGGCGACCACTGTACCCCATACCTGCAGAATGAACTCACTGCGGACATCCTTGACCTTCTCGCTGATCGTCTCGTCAAAGACGATCTGCACCAGACCGGAACGGTCCCTCAGGTCAATGAATACCAGAGAGCCGAAGTTTCTTCTTTTCTGAACCCATCCGATCAACGTTACTTCTCTGCCGGCATCACTCAGCCGGAGTGTGCCGTTGCCACATGTACGTTCCATAGTATCTTTATTCCATTCCTTCTATTGTTCTGACCAGGTCTTTTCTGTCAACCGTAACCTGTTCCTTTTCACCCGGACGCTTCAGGTTGACCTTTCCTTCCGCTGCTTCCGTCTCGCCGATGATCACGACGTACTTCGCGCCTTTCCGGTCTGAAGACTTGAACTGGGACTTCAGGGAGCGCGGCACGAAGTTCACTTCCGCTGTCAATCCTGCATGCCTCAGTTCCTGGGCTACCTGCAGAGGGATGCTGCCGGTCTCGCCGAGGCTGATGATGTACGCATCCAGCGGACGGTCCTCATTGAATACATGCCCTTCCTCAACAGCCAGTGTCAGCAGGCGCTCTACACCGAACGCAAAGCCGATACCTGAAAGCTCAGGACCGCCGTAGTAGTCAATGAAGTGGTCATACCGGCCGCCGCCGCATACGGTAGCTGCTTTTCCGCTTTCCGGACGTACGGAGATGATTTCGAAGACAGTATCGGTATAGTAGTCAAGACCGCGCACCAGACGATCATCCACTTCGTAGTCGATGCCCAGGCTCTCCAGTGACTTCAGCACTTCATCGAAGTAGGCTTTGGATTCCGGCGTCAGATAATCGGACAGCTTCGGTGCATTGAGCACGACCGGGTTGTCTCCGTCCACCTTGCAGTCAAGAATGCGCAGCGGGTTCTGTTCATAACGGCGGTGGCAGTCTTCACAGAGCTCATCGATATGCGGTGCGAAGTAGTCCTTCAGCGCCTGGCGGTAAGCTGCACGGCTGTCATCATCGCCCAGTGTATTGATGGCGACCTTGACGGACTTGATTCCGACGGCCTTGATAATATCTACACCCAGAGCAATTACTTCCGCGTCCAGCTGCGGGCTCTTGATGCCCAGCGCTTCTACACCGTACTGCGTAAACTGGCGCTGGCGGCCTTTCTGAGGACGCTCATGACGGAACATCGGACCAAGATAGTACAGACGTACCGGCAGCTCATTGGTTGCGTACATCTTGTGCTGGTCGAATGCCCGGATTGTACCTGCTGTGCCTTCCGGCCTCAGTGTGTAGGACTCGGACTGCTCACCGTACTGTTCCTTTGTCCGGAAAGAGTACATCTCTTTGTTGACCATGTCGGAGCTGTCCCCTTCACGGTCGAAAACCTTGGTCAGTTCAAAGTAGGGCGTGCGGATCTCCTGGTATCTGTAAAGATCGGATACCTCCCTCATGATCCGTTCAGCATCATGCCATTTTCCCATTTCATCAGGAAGAATGTCATAGGTGCCTCTCGGGGTCTGGAATGTGTTGCTCATAGTGCTGTATCTCCTTTCGATAAAAAAGCGCCCTTGTCCAAGGACGCTGCAAGCGCGGTACCACCTTAGTTCATGTATAAACATGCGCTCTGCCGTAACGGGGCATCCCGTCGCTTCCTGCCGCGGCTCAGAAGCGCTCCTCCCAAGTGTCTTTCCTGTGCCCTCCGGTCAATGCTTTCACCTTGCCATTGTCTCTGTTATACCGTACTTCACAGGATTTCAAGTTCCCAGGATTTCAATGCTATGCAATAAAGTATACTCTTCTGTATCTATAATTTCAATCAGTTTGAATCACGCTTGACTTCCAGGATGGAATCCACCTTCTTCAGATTCACTGCGATTGCGTCCACCTGCTGGGCATTGTGCACCTGGACCTTCATCTTGATCGTTGTGATCAGTGTCTCCTGGTTCATGTTCGCGTTGACCTGCACCATCGGTGCCTTCATCTGGGAGATGGCTGTGACAACATCCGTCAGCAGGAAGTTGCGGCTCTTGGCCAGGATGATCAGGTTGCAGTCGAACATCCGTTCATCATTGACGTCCTCCCACTTGACATCAATGAACTTCTTCGGGCCCCGCTTCAGGGACGGGCAGTCCGCCCGGTGCACCTTGACGCCTTCTCCTTTGGTGATGAAGCCTACGATCTTGTCCCCGTACACAGGCATGCAGCACTGGGCCAGGGAAATCTTCATCGACTCGATTCCCGGTACATAGACACCGCTCTTGGACGGTGTGCGCCGTTTATCCCGGTTGATGAACTTCTCCAGTTCTTCATCGCTGACCGGGCGCTTCTGGTTCGTCAGTTTCTCTGCCACCTGCGAAGCAGTCAACGATCTGACCGCAATGGCATAGAACAGATCCACGATCGTCTTCTTGGACAGTACGGTCAGCAGCGGCTCCAGCTTCTTTTTGTCCATCCAGTCTTCCGGATCGAATCCCCGCTTGCGCAGTTCATCCCTGAGCATGCGCTCGCCTTCCGGAACCAGCTTCTGCTTTTCTTCGGTTTCCTTCTTGGTCAGATAGGCACGGATCCTGGACTTGGCCTGGTTGGTCTTGACGAATTTCAGCCAGTCTTCACTCGGACCGGTACCCTTCATCGTTTTGATCTGCACTACATCGCCGGTATGCAGTTCTGTATTGAGCGGAACCATTGTCTCGTTGACGATTGCACCGACTGCCTGGTTTCCGACATCGGTATGAATACGGTAGGCAAAGTCGATCGGTGTCGCTCCGTTGGGCAGGTCAATGACCTTGCCTCTGGGCGTCATGACATAGACGTTCGCTTCGAAGATGTCCCGCTGCAGGGTCTCCATGTACTCACTGGCGCTCGCATCCTGGCTTTCTCCTGTATACGCGACGAAATCACGGAACCAGAAGAGCTTCTCTTCCATTTCCTTCTGTTCCCGGCGGGAATTGTAGTTCGTGCCTTCCTTGTACTTCCAGTGCGCCGCAATACCCTTCTCTGCAATATCATCCATCTCTTCCGTACGGATCTGGATCTCATAGATCCTGCCGTCCGGGCCGATGATCGTGGTATGCAGGGACTGGTACATGTTGACCTTCGGCATGGCGATGTAGTCCTTCAGCCTGCCCGGGATCGGCCGGTAATTCGCATGGATGTAGCCGAGGATCTCATAGCAGTTCAGCTCGGTCTTCGTTACAATGCGGATTGCCAGCAGGTCCAGTATTTCATCGAAGCGCTTGTTGCGCTCGGTCATCTTGTGATAGATGGAGTACAGGTGCTTGGAGCGGCCGAAAATATTGAACTCGATATTGTGCTCCTGCAGCAGTGCAGAGATATCGCGGATCATCTGCTGGACAGACTCATCGCGCTCCGCCTTCTTCATTTCCACCAGCTTCGCAACATGGTAGTACTCTTCCCTGTCCAGATAGAAGAAACAAAGATCCTCCAGCTCATTCTTGATCGTACTGATACCCAGGCGGTGCGCGATGGGTGCGTAGACATCCAGCGTTTCCCTTGCTATCCGCTTCTGGCTCGCTTCCGACTTGAACTGCAGTGTACGCATATTGTGCAGACGGTCCGCCAGTTTCACCAGAATGACCCGGATATCCTTTGCCATGGCGATGAAGATCTTCCGGTGGTTGGATGCCTGGTACTCCTTCTCATCCATGTTGTTGAGCTTCAGCGCACCGATCTTGGTAACAGAATCAACGATCTCGGCAATGTCGGGATTGAATTCCTTGGCCAGTTCTTCCTTGGTGATGCCGGTATCTTCGATCGTATCGTGCAGGAAGCCGGCCGCAACGGTCTCCGGACCGGTATGCAGCTCTGCGAGGATATAGGCTACATTCATCAGATGAACAAAGTAAGGCTCGCCGCTCTTGCGCTTCTGGTGTTCGTGGCGCTTCTCGGCAAACGCTGCTGCGTGTTCAATCAGTTCCAGATTGGATGGTTCATTGAGATAGGTATGGACCTGCGCTCTGATGTCATCCATAGTGATCTGTTTCTTTTCAGCCATGTTCTTCCCCTCCTTCCTGCAAAAAAACCGAAGTTGTCTGCTTCAGTTTTATATAGATTATTTGTCGGACATGTTCATCATCGCAAAGACATCATAGCCTTCCAGCTTATCCCTGCCGTTGAGACCGTCCAGTTCAATGATGAACGCAAAGCCGGCAACGACGCCGCCCAGCTGTTCAATCATGGTAGCGGTCGCTTTGGCCGTACCGCCGGTTGCCAGCAGATCGTCAACGATCAGACATCTCTGGCCGGGCTTGATGGAATCCTTGTGCATGTTCAGCGTATTGACACCGTATTCCAGTTCATAGTCGCAGGAAATGGTTTCACGCGGCAGCTTGCCCGGTTTGCGAACCGGTACGAATCCTACACCCATCTCATAGGCAGTCGGACAGCCGAAAACAAAGCCGCGGCTTTCCGGTCCGACGATCACGTCGGCACCGACCTTCCGGCCGATCTCAGCAAAGCGCATAATGCATTCATGGAACGCAGCGCCGTCCTCCATGATCGGTGTTACGTCCCGGAACAGAATGCCTTCTGTCGGGAAATCGCGTATGGACGCGACATAATCTTCAAGTTTCAAAGCCATAGAACCCTCCTGAACGTATACAACAATTATACTCAAGAATCAGAAAATGTCTTCTTTATTCGATGAGATCCGCATCGAGCTGGATACTGCGCCTTCCACGGAATACATTGATGCGCAGCGTACCCCCGATGAGGTGCACCTCCTCGGGTATCTGCAGCTGCCGGTAGCTGAATACCACAGCATCCACAGTATCACTGCCGTTCTCCAGCAGGAACTTCGACGCTTTCTGCAGATCACTGCGGCTGATGATTGTGGGTTCCCGCATGGCGAATGCATACCTGGACAGCTCTTCCGGGAGGGGTTCCAGCATGGACAGGTCCATCACATCCTTCAGTGTAACGTGCTTGTCGATCAGGATATAATCCTGGGTTTCCTCAACAGGAGCAAACCCGCTTTCTTCATAGCGCCTGTGCACTTTCTCCCGGAAGGATCCATAGCTGTTCCTGTCCACAGTCAGACCGACCGCCATACTGTGTCCGCCGAACGCGATGAGCTCCGGGAATCCTTCCCGGAAGAAACTATATAGATCCAGGCCGGGAACCGATCTGCCGCTGCCCTTCATGCCTTCTGCTGTTTCGGCCAGGATCAGTACCGGCCGGCTGTACATCCTGGCCAGTCTGCCGGCTGCCAGACCGCAGATCCCTTCATGGAAGGAAGACGAGGCAATGACCGGGAACGGATCATCGCCGATCATCTTCTCCGCATCCTTCACCATCTGCGCTGAAAGCTGTTTGCGCATCTCGTTCACACGGGAAAGCTGCGCTGCATAGGATGCCAGCTGTACCTCATCCCTGCTCAGCAGGAACGGTACCAGTGTATTGACATTGGACACATCGTTCATCCTGCCGATGGCATTGATCATGGGTACGATCCGGAAGCCCAGCATTTCCCTGTCATAGACTTCCCTGCGGGTGTTCATGGCGTCCAGAGCCTTGACTGCACCTTGATTGAGCAGTTCCATACCGCGCTTGACAATCACCCGGGTCTGCTTCCACAGTGGCATCACATCACCGATATGGGCTGCAGCAGCCAGCGCCGTATGGAATGCACAGTCACCGACCAGGGTGCGCGCGATCTGCAGCACGACACCGGCTCCACAGAGATACTCATACTCTTCTTCCATTTCATCCGGATGAACCAGGATCTCTGTATCCACCGGTTCTTCGATCCTGTGATGGTCCGTCACCAGGATATCTATACCGAGCCTGTGCGCCTCGGCAATGGCCTCATGCGCCTTGACACCGTTGTCAACCGTAATGATCAATGAATAGCCCTTCTCATGCGCCAGACGCACAGTTTCCGGCTTCAAGCCGTATCCCTCGCGGAAACGGTCAGGAATGTAGTAGCCGTTCACAATGCCGAGCCGGTCCAGTACATCCTTCATTATGGCTGTACTGCAGATACCGTCGGCGTCGTAGTCTCCCCCGACGAAAACCTTCTCGTGATTATCGCGGGCAGCCAGAATCCTGGCACACGCCGCTTTGACGCACGGCGCTGTACTGGTCTTCAGATCTGTATCGCCCTGCAGCAGCTCTTCGATCCGCTCCTGAGGCAGTCCGGATGCCGCAAGCACCTTTCCTGCCAGTGCTGATACGCCGTATTCCCGGCAGACTGCTGCTTCATCCGGCTCAATGATCCTGTATCCCATACCGGTCCCTCCTTTATGAAAGCGGATCTTCCGATCCGCTTTTTCCTTTACGCATTGATTCCCTTGATCGTGTGCTCGTCGAGTTCTTCCCTGTATACCTTCTTCTGCTTCTTTTCCTTGTACTCATGATGTGTACGGAACCAGAGCCAGATAGTCGGTGTAATGAACAGAGAGGACAGCGTACCGGCAACAATGCCGACGAACATTGCGAACGTAAATGTGAAGATTTCCCTGGATCCAAGCAGCAGCATCAGGATGACCGGCAGAACCGTACTGATTGTACTGAACATGGATACCTTGAAGGTAGAATTCAGCGCATCATTGACAATGCTCCTGTAGTCTTCCTTCTTCACCTTCCTGCCGTCTTCCAGCGTTGTACGGATCCGGTCACAGACAACAATGGAGTTATTGATGGAATAACCGATGACCGTCAGAAGGACGGAAATCAGCTCTGTATTGACTTCCAGGCGCAGGATGCCGAACACCGCCAGGGTAATGACAACGTCGTGCACCAGCGCCGCAAGGCAGGCCAGCGCATAGTCCCACTGATAGCGCAGTGTTATGTACAGCAGCATCGCCACCCAGGCAATCAGGGTCAGGATGACTGCGTTGTGCACCAGTTCCCGGCCGACGACCGGTGTAACCACGTTGTCGCCCGGTTCTGTACCGTACATCTCCTTGAACTGAGCCTTGATCACTGCCAGTTCATCCGTGGAGAGATGCTCCTTTGTTGTCGCGTAGACAGTATCCGTTCCCGCAGACTGGTAGCTGAAGGAATCATAGCCGAGGCTCTCCATCTCTGTACGCACTTCCTCGATGGTAATCGGTTCCTGGGAAGAAACCGTCAGTTTCGTGCCGGAAGAGAAGTCGATGCCGAGATTCAGGAATCCCTTGCCCTGGACACTGCTCATGCCGGAGATGGCCAGTCCGGCCACCAGAACCACAGCCGCGAGGATATACTGCAGCTTTGCCTTCGAGATGAAATCAAAGCTGATTCCACCGAAGTAGAACTGCTCTTCGCCTTTGTTGACATCCGGAACCTGATCCCGCTTGACACCGAACCACTCCGGATGACCGTCGCATATACCGCTGTTGACCAGCAGATTGAGCATCAGACGGGACAGGCCGACGTTCAGCACCATGGTCATGAACACCGTGATGATCAGCATGGTCGCGAATCCCTTGACCGCACCATTGCCCCACCAGTACATGATCAGCGCTGCCAGCAGGGTTGTGAACTGTGCGTCGAAGATCGTTACAAAGCTGACCTTCTGGCCTTCCGCAACCGAACTGCGTACACTGTGGCCCTTGTAGAGCTGCTGGCGGATCCGCTCATAAGTAATGATGTTCGCGTCCACCGTCATACCGACACCCAGCACAAGCGCGCCGATGCCCGGCAGTGTGAATACTGCACCGATCAGTGCATAGACACCGAAGATGGCCCAGATATAAGCCGCCAGCATAACACCGGACAGCAGACCTTCCACACGATAGATCAGGATCATCATCAGTACAACGATCGCAATGGCCAGCATACCGGCCTTCGCTGTCTTCGCCAGCGCATCCGCACCGTACTGCGCAGAAACCACATTGGAGCTGATTTCCGTCATCTTCACCGGCAGAGAGCCGGAATTGATCAGATTGGCCAGCGTTCTGGCAGTATCATCCGTAAAGTTGCCCTGGATGATGCAGTCACCGCTGATTTCACTGTTGACGGAAGCCGCGGAGATGTACTTCGGTTCCTGCCCGGCAGCTGCCTTCGCCGCTTCCTCACGGTAGGAATCCCCTTCCTCCCAGTCCAGCCAGATGACCATCAGGTTCTGCCCGCCGGTCTTTGCCGCAACCGTACGGGTGATCTCGCCGAATTTCTGAGCGTCCGCAATCTTCAGGGATACGATCGGACGTCCGTCCTGGTAGGCCAGCGATGCACCGCCCTCCACAATGATCGAAGCATCCGACAGTTCATTGTCATCAATGTCGCGGAATGTCAGGTTCGCCGTCGTGCCGAGCATCTGCCTGGCTGTTTCCGGATCCGCGATGCCTGCCAGCTGTACACGTACACGGTCGGTTCCTTCCACGATGATGGAGGGTTCATTGACACCGAGCACGTCGATACGCTTGCGGATGCTGTTGGTCACCGCGGTCATATCCATACTTCCGCCTTCATAGAGCGGTGTCACTTCATACAGGATCTCAAATCCACCCTGCAGGTCCAGTCCCAGGTTCAGACTGTCCTTGATGGATCCGAATGTTGTACCGATCAGGACCGCAATCACCGCGATGATTGCCGCCAGACCGTACAGCCCGCCTTTTCTATTCTTCATACTGATTCTTCCCTCCGATCACGTCCGAGTAGTCCGCCAGTGTGGACCGCCCGCTCTGCAGCTTTGCCTGCATTGCCATGCTTTTGACGATTGCGCCGGCATCGATCCGCATAATGTCATCCACTGCCTGGTTCAATGTCCGCGGCGCCCCTTTCGGCCAAAGCACGGTACTGATATAATCCTCCAGAACGGAATAGCTGATGGACGGCAGTACATCCCGCTGAAGCTCGTGAAGCTTGATGACCAGAGCCATCTGCACTTCTATATTTTCCAGGTTATAACGCTCTTCCATTCCTCATGCACCTTTGCCTGCGAATAACTATTATAGCAAAAATATAATCCATGGGAATGCTAAAACGAAAAGATCGTAACGAGCAGTCCTGCGGCAGCACACGCAATGCCGGCAAGCCAGAACAGATGTACGGTCTGCCGCTCTCCCATCCCTTTCAGGACGAAGGCATAATGGATCGGGGTATACAGGAAGACGCGCCGGTGGATCAGCTTGACCGCGGCCAGCTGGATCATTACGCACAGTGTCTCTACCACGAACACTCCGCCGATCACAATCAAGGACAGCTCCGTTTTCAGAATCATCGCGATTGCTGCAAGTGCACCGCCGAGCGCCAGCGAGCCCGTGTCTCCCATGAAGATCCGTGCCGGCTTGACGTTGTAGTACAGATAGCCGATCAGCGCTCCGATGAGACTGATGATAAACACTGCTACATCACGGCGTCCCTGCAGAAGCGCAATGACGAAGAACGCGCACAGGGCTATGGCTGTACAGCCGCCGGCCAGACCGTCCATGCCGTCCGTCAGATTGACCGCGTTGGAGGAGCCGGTGAACATCAGAAGGACCAGGATCATATAGAAAACGCCGAGATACACCTTTTTCCCGCTGAACAGCAGGGATACAGTCAGCTCAGCATGCGAAGCATAGAGAACATAGACAACGATGGCCAGCACCAGCTGCATCAGGAACTTCTGGCCGGGGAGAAGACCATCGTTGTTCTTTTTTACGGCAATCAGCCAGTCATCAGTAAAGCCGATCAGGCCGTATCCGGTAAAAGTCATCAGGATGATCAGGATGCCGGTATTCTCCAGCAGGCGTTCGGTTGCCAGTATGGTAATGACCACCGGTACGATGATGAACATGATTCCTCCCATGATCGGGGTGGAACTCTTGTCCTTGTATTGCTGGAGGCTGTATTCACTGACCGTCTGGTTGAAGCTGATCCGCTTCAGGTAGACGATGAGCCTGGGCATGAAAAAGAGAACGGTCAGCATACTGGTCAGGAAACATAAAACCAACTTCATACAGTCCCTCTCTTTTCCGTTTGCTTATTATAGCGGTTTCTCTATTCAAACACAACTTCGATCTGTACACCGCGGCTGACAGGTGTACCGGGAGCGATGTTCTGATAGGTGACACGTCCTTCGCCTTCCAGACGGAAACCGAACTGGGTGACTGCCCAAAGGGCGGTAACGTCCTTGCGGGTCCACCCTCTCATGTCCGGCATGATAAAGCTGTCCGCATCGGTCAGCAGGAAGACACGCTGGCCGGTATTGACGCTGGAATTGTCATCCGGATACTGACGGATGACGGTATTGCCGCTGCCCAGGACGATGGTGTTCACCTGGAAGTCATTCAGCTTCCAGGAAGCGTATTCCACCGTATGGTTGACCAGGGACGGCATATCATACGTAATGATCTCATCGATATACTGTTCCGGCGCTTCTTCCTGGCTCTGCGGCTGTCCGGCAAAACCGAGGCGGATGGCCGTTTTCCTGAGCAGATTCTGTGCCGCGTCGGTATAGTACTGACCGTTCGGATTGTAGATTGCCTCGAAGCAGTAGTACACAATGACCTGCGGATTCTCCGCCGGCATGGCGCACATCAGGGATGTGATGGTATATCCCGAGGAATAGTTGCCCAGGGAAGCGACTTCGGCTGTTCCTGTCTTGCCCATAAGCTTGCATTCCGGAATCTGGTAGTGCTTCGCTGTACCGCGCTCATCGTTGATGACCAGGTACAGAATGCGCTGAAGCTCCTTGGCGGTCTCCGGGGTAATCGGATGGCCTGTCACCTGAGTCTGTGCCTGATAGAGCACATGGGTCGGGTCATAGGAATCCCGGATGGAATCAATGTAGTACGGACGGACCATCGTACCATCGCCGAACACAGCGCTGTACGCCTGCAGCATCTGCAGCATCGTTACAGTGCTCCCCTGTCCGTAGCACAGCGAGAGCTTGTCCGCCGGCCAGCGGAAGTTCAGCGTGCCGGTCTCTTCCGGCAGTCCATCGGTATCGACGGTCTGGAAGAAGCCGAATTTCTTCAGATAGTCCAGATAGATATCCGGTGTAATCAGTGTATTCTCAACCTCGGCGGTCACGGTATTCAGGGACATGATCAGACCATGGTCCAGGTCGATCATGCCGTAGTTCTTTCTTCCGGCGTTGTAGATGCAGCCCCATCCTCCGCTCTCGACACGGACAGGATTGTTCCGTTCATCCGAAGAGAAGCAGTACGGTCCGCTGTACACTTCCATGGAACCGTCGTAGGTTCCTTCATTGATGGCAGCGGCATACGTAAAGGTCTTCAGTGTGGAGCCCGGTTCATAGGGAAGCTGCGCACCGTAGTTGTTGTAGTCCGCAATATCCAGTGTGTTCGGGTCAAAGGAAGGATACTGGCCCCATGCCAGGATCTTGCCGGTCTTGATCTCCATGACGGCGCCCCATACTCTCCGGGCATCGAAGATCTCCCGGGAGATGTTGAAGGATTCCTCCAGGGCTTCCTGGATCTCCTGGTCAATGGTGGTATGGACATCATATCCATTGACTGCACTGACTGTGTATTCCTTCATGCCCGGCAGGATATGGCCGTTCTTGTCCGCCTGGTAGGTGCGCTCGCCGTCCGTACCGGACAGATAGGTATTGAGGTACAGCTCTGTACCCATCCTGCCGACGGTGGAGCCGTATTCGTCACTCTGCGCAAAGCCGATCAGATTGGAAGCGAACGTGCCCAGCGGATAGCTCCTCTTGATGGAATTCTCGAACTCAATGCCCGGCAGCTTCAGCGCGCTGATGGCTTCCATTGTGGTCTGGGAAAGGTTTCTTCCGTTCGTGCCCAGTTCTGTCTGGTACAGATCCTGGTTCAAGTAGCCCAGGATGGTCTCTGCGTCCATATGCAGATACGGCGCCAGTGCTTCGGCTGTATGCTGCTTGTCCACTACGTAGCCCGGCATGTCATCGGGCGAAGGACGGGAATCGGAAAGGATGCAGATGATGTTGTATGTCCGGACATCCTGCGCGATGACATTGTGGTTGCGGTCATAGATGTTGCCCCGCAGTGCCTTGGTAATGATATGCACGGTATTGGAGGTGCTGACATAGCGGCTCAGATCCGTCCCGGAGCGCATATGGCGTTTGCCCACGGAAACGACAAAAACATTAGCAGTCAGAATCATCAGGATTGCTAATGTCATTAATAGTATTGAACGTATGACCCGCTGGGTACGGCGGTACATATCAATCTCCGTCGGCAGCGGACGCGGTGATCGTGATAATGCTGTCCTGGTTGATGCTCATACCGTTGTCCTTGGCGAAACCGTCCACACGTTCCCGTGTGCTCAGTGTCTGGATCTCGATCCTTACGGCATCGTTCTGGACCGTCATCTCTGTCGTCTGTGCTTCAATCGTCTGGATCCGGGAGCTCAGGCTGTTGTTGATGGTGTGGAGGAACAGTTTGGTTCCGAAGAACATCATAGTAGACACAAAGAACAACCACGTTGCTACAAAACTCAGTGTCAGTCTGTACTTCTTTCTCTTCTTTACTGTGAACTTCATCCCTCTGCCCTCTCAATCACTCTTAGCTTTGCACTGTGTGCCCGGTGGTTTTCTTCCAGTTCCCCTTCACCGGCTGTTACCGGTTTTCTTGCAGGCAGCCGGTATTCTGCCTTCGGTAAATCCTTTTCCTTTACGGGAAGCTTCGGATCGATGTACGGCGGTTCCGTCAGTTCACGGAACACATTCTTCACCATCCGGTCTTCCAGTGAGTGGAAGGTGATGACTGCGCATCTGCCCCCTTCCTTCAGCAGCGCGCAGGCTTCCCTGAGGCCTTCCTCCAGTGCGCCGAGTTCATCGTTTACTTCAATGCGCAGCGCCTGGAAGGTCTGTTTTGCAGGATGCCCCTTTTTGTTCAGCACTTTTGCCGGCAGGGATGATCTGATGATTTCCACCAGCTGCAGTGTGGTCTCTACCGGAGCTTCCTGCCTGGCTCTGACAATGTTCTCTGCGATGCGGGGAGCGAACCGCTCTTCGCCGTATTCCCGCAGGATCCTTGTCAGATCCTCCCGGCTGTACGTATTCACCACCAGATACGCGTCCTTTTCCTGTGTGCGGTCCATCCGCATATCCAGGCGGGCATCGTACCGGTAGGAGAATCCGCGTTCCGGATCATCGAACTGCGGGGAACTGACGCCCAGGTCCAGCATGACGCCGTCCACGCGCTCTACACCGTATCCCCCCAGGAGATTCTTCATATCGCGGAAGTCGCCGTGTATCAGCGTATACTTGCCGCTGTAGTCACAGAGATTCGCTTCGGATTCCCTCAGCGCTTCCCTGTCCTTGTCGATACCGTAGAGATGACCATCTTTGAGATAAGACAGGAGCAGTTTGGCGTGGCCACCTCTACCTAAGGTACCGTCCACATAGATTCCGTCTTCCCGGACATTCAGAGCATCCACCGTTTCCTTCAGCAGAACGCTGGTATGCTTCATCTCAGGAACTCCGTCAGGTTTTCTGCATTTTCATTGATCGAACTGTTGGCTTCGCTGTAGTAGCTGTCCCACTTCTCTTCATCCCAGATTTCAATGTGGTCCAGCACGCCGACCAGAACGCACTTTTTGGTGATGCCGGCATTCTTCAGCAGAGAGGAATGCAGCGGGATCCTGCCCATACCGTCCACATCCACCTGGCGCGCGCTTCCCATGAATACACGTACCAGCTGGCGGGAATCCTGCTTCGTCATCGGCAGTCCGGAGACCCGGGCAGCCATCCTTTCCCAGGAAGCCATGGTATAGACGTTCAGGCAGCCATCGAATCCGACCGTAACAATAAATGTGTCGCCCAGTTCATCGCGGAACTTTGCGGGAATGATCAACCTGTTTTTCGCATCCAGACCGTGTCTGTATTCTCCGATGAACATGCTATCTGCTACTTTCTGACACTAATTGCTACTTACATGCACTATTCTACCACCTACGCATAAAAAAACAAGGTAAAACCACCCTGTTTTTACAAAAAAAGTGCGGCTTTGACCGCACTGTTTCCAGCTCTTTTTTCAGGTTTGCAGAATGCCTGAAATCAGCTTATTTTCCGGTGTTCGACGGACACTCCGGATTCGGACACGCATGATGCGGCTGCTTCATCGTGTGACAAACAGGACACTCAACCAAAGTCGGCGCAACGAGTTTGTAATGCGTTCTTCTCTTGTCCCTTCTTGTACTTGAATTCCTTCTCTGCTGTACTGCCATTGCCTGACACCTCCCTATTCTTCCTTGTATTCCTTCAGCTTTGCCAGGCGGGGATCCATGCGTTCCTCCTGACTTCTTTGATACTCTTCTTCCGTGATGACGCGCCAGCCGTCCCCGCTCGGATAATCCTCCGGGTCAATGACACTGTACTGCATCGGCACTTCGAGAATAATATCATCGACGACTGCCTCTAGCAAATCGACCACATCGCCCTGTGCTGCCCGGACACCGTCTTCATCCGACGGTCCGAACGCGTAGACTTCCTCGCTTTCCGTTTCGAACGGATACTCGATCTCTTCTCCGCTGACCGCATCCGGCACCAGCATGGTGCCGCTCACCGTCATGAAGACCCGGAAACAATCGTTCTCCTCATCGAGGAAACCTCTTCCCTGGACACGTACGTCCTTGACCGAATTGATCCGGGAATTGTTCCGGAAAGCTTCATCACTGATTTCCGGTGCTTCATCAAACGTGACATTCAGTGCGTCATCCGCAGTCAGTTCCGAACGCGTCCACTTCACAGCAAAAACTTCTCCTTGGTCGTAACGGAGTTATTATAACAAACACATAACCAAAGTCAATCAAAACAACATGTATACCGCATTGCACGTTACGTAATACAATAGGGCTGTGTGAGGTGCAGCCATGATCGTATGCGGAATAACGGCGGAGTACAATCCGTTTCACAGAGGACATGAATACCATATCGCAGAGACACGCCGGATCTGTACGCCGGATGTTCTGATCGCTGTCATGTCCGGAAACACGGTACAGCGGGGAGAACCTGCGGTACTGGACAAATGGACCCGCGCGGAAGCTGCTGTTGAGAACGGAATCGACCTGGTGCTGGAACTGCCCTACATCCACGCTGTGCAGAGCGCCGGTCCGTTCAGCCATGGTGCCCTGAACATCCTCAAGCAGGCCGGAATCACGCACTTGTCCTTCGGCAGTGAATGCGGGAATCTGGAGAATCTTCAGGAAATCGCCGGCACACCGATCAACCCGGATCACCTGCGGGAATCCCTGAACAAAGGGCTGAGCTATCCCAAAGCCTACAGTCTGCTGACCACCACCATGGAACCGAACGATATCCTGGCGGTCTGCTATCTCAAGGAGATTGCCGGCACCGGCATCACACCTGTCCTGATTCCCCGTACAGGCGCGCACAGCAGCGAGGAGATGACAGCGGTACCGAGCGGCATCGCCATCCGCAATGCCCTCAGGAACGGCACGGATCCCGGTGATACCACGGTGCTGGGGAAAGCGCTCAGGGAACATGAACACGTATGGCCGGAAGACCTGTATCCGTATCTGAGGAATATCCTGCTGCTGAGTCCAGCGGAGGACCTTTCACGGTACCTGATGGTAACGGAAGGAATCGAGAACCATCTGAAGAAATGTGCCGCGGAATGCGATGACTGGCACAGTTTCCTGAAACAGGCAGTGAACTGGCGCTATACCGCTTCCCGCATCCGCCGCACCTGTATGCATATCATGACGCAGACCACCAAGCAGGAAGCAGCCGGTCTCAGAGAGAGCTGTATACTGCGTCCGCTTGCCTGCAACGATACCGGCAGGAAGTGGCTCAGGGAGCTCCGTAAGAGAGAGGTTCCTGTGGCTTCCCGCTTCGCTGCGCTGCCGGAAGCGCTGAGAAGCCTGGAATACCGCAGTACACTGCTGTACACCTCCGTTCTCTCCCCTGCAGAGCGCAGACGCATCCTGCAGGCAGAGATCGAGGGTATCCATATCATCCCGGGAGACAACCATGAATGAACTTCTGCTGAAAGGACTGCAGATCCACTGGGAAGACATTCCGCAGGAAAGCTGGCTGCGAAGCATCCCTGCTCTTGCAGGAACGGATTCCCTGCTCTTTCATGCGCCTGTCACCCTGTTCGCCGGCGAGAACGGAAGCGGCAAGTCCACTCTGCTGGAAGCCATTGCGGTCGCCTACGGGTTCAACCCCGAAGGCGGCACCCGCAACTACAGCTTCTCCACCTATGACTCCCATTCGGACCTGCACGAGCATCTCTCTCTGATGCGTTCTTCCCGCAGAGCACAATGGGGCTATTATCTCAGAGCCGAAAGCTTCTACAATGTCGCAACCAAGGAAGACGAATACAGCCGGGGACCCGGCGGCAATCCCCAGCATTACCATCAGCAGTCCCACGGTGAAAGCTTTCTCTCCGTCCTGCAGAACAATATGCACGCAGACAGCATGTATTTCTTCGATGAGCCGGAAGCTGCCCTTTCCCCGCAGATGCAGCTGACATTGCTGCTGGAGATCCACAGAGCTGCCGGGAAAGGTGCCCAGTTCATCATCGCTACGCATTCCCCCATCCTGCTGGGCATACCGGATGCACAGATCCTGAACTTCGATGACGGAATGCGTGAATGCAGCTATGAGGAAACCGGCAGTCTGCAGATCATGAAGATGTTCGTCAACCACCGGGAACAGTTCCTTGTCAGACTGCTCGAGGAGGAAGAAGCACGATAGCCCGACCTGCGCCTTCCATCATGAAGGTGTTTTTTATGAGAAAGAATGTACCGGTGAAGCGGATAGAGCAAGAAATTGACCGCCCGAGCATTCATAAGTATAATTTGTTATACAAATCATACTCAGGGAGGTGACGGCATGGCAACACCCAAAGGCAAATATGCCTGGACAGCTACAGTCGGAGAAAAGGGACAGATTGTGATTCCGAAACAGGCCAGAGACCTTTTCAATATCAAGCCCGGAGATACCCTGCTGATTTTGGGCGATGAAGAGCGGGGAATCGCAATCCCGAACGGCGGGGCTTTTTCAAAACTGTTCTCCACCGTCTTTACAGAAGAAAGCGGCGGTGAGGAGCAATGAGAATCGCCTGGTTCTGCGTTCCCGCGCACGGACACACGAATCCGACGCTCGGGCTGGTCAAGGCACTTACGGAGGCCGGACATCAGATCTGGTATTTTTCATTCGAAGACTTCAGAGAGAAGATAGAATCTGCCGGAGCGTATTTCATAGGCTGCGATGGATACGACTTTGAAATGGAAGACAAAGACAACGCGGACCGTGTCGGCAAGGACAAGGTCTTTGCGACCGAGCTGCTTGTTTCTTCAACGCTGGCTCTTGATGAAATGACATCACGGGCTATCGAAGAAATCAAGCCGGATATTGTCGTATCCGACTCTGTAGCGTTCTGGGGCAAGCTCGCGGCCATGAAGCACAATCTACCGTATGTTTCATCCACTACCACCTTTGCCTTCAACCGCTATTCCGCCAAGTATATGCAGGAAAGCGTCTGGGATATAGGCAGGATGCTTCTGGCGATGCCGCGCATCAACAAGCAGCTGAAGCGTCTGCGTGAAAAAGGCTATCCGGTGAAAAGTCTGCTCGACATCGTGCAGAACGACAATGATACGAATACAATCGTGTATACATCCAGATATTTCCAGCCCTGTGCCGAAACGTTCTCTGATAGATACCGCTTCATCGGTCCATCCATGCGGCCGATCACCGAGCCCTTTGAAAAGACTGCGGACAGGACTGTTTATGTTTCAATGGGAACCGTGAACCAGAACAAACAGTTCTACCAGAACTGCATCAATGCCCTGGCTGCGACAGACTGGCAGGTGATCATCTCCATGGGAGCGAACACCGATCATTTTACGGAACTCCCGGAAAACATACAGGTGTACAAATCAGTTGACCAGATGGCAGTGCTGTCAATCGCGGATGTATTCATCACGCACTGCGGCATGAATTCTGTTTCTGAATCATTGTACTACGGTGTACCGCTTGTCCTGTTTCCTCAGACACCGGAGCAGAACGCAGTCGCAGAACGGAC
>JAEEGL016816406.1_pt1 | contig 22206 bp, 18 predicted proteins | sample 9134231 | NCBI WGS metagenome assembly JAEEGL01 (sample SAMN16246548, study PRJNA631951) | gut metagenome | biome: gut microbiome; feature: rumen; material: fiber-attached | host: Bos | place: Iran: Karaj | collected 2018-10 | reverse complement strand
TCTGCCTCCTGATCTCCTTCACGGTCTGGCTCGTCGTCCATTACCGTCAGGATAAGAAGAACGATCCTCCCGTCGGCGTGGAAGCAGCATTCGCATATTCGGTCGAGAACGCGGGTTTATGACCTATCTTGTCAACGATATCGTGCTTCCCCTCGACTTTGTCGAAGGGGAAGCATTTTCAAAAGCGGAGAAACGACTTCGCGCCGCGGGTATTATGCCGGGGCGTGACGTACGTTATTCGGTCTTCCGCCGTTCGGTCGACGCAAGGCGGCGGGACGATATCCGCTTTACGCTCTCGGTCCTTGCCGAGGGGGAACTTCCCTCGCTGCCGGACGACGTGCTGAAACGGAACCGGATCGCGGTTCGCAAAGAGGAAGCGCTCAAAATCGGCGCGCCGGAACGCCGTCTTTCGGAACGTCCCGTGATCGTCGGGAGCGGTCCCGCCGGTCTTTTCGCCGCGCTTATGCTCTCGGAAAACGGCTACCGCCCGATCGTTCTGGAGCGGGGCGGCTCGCTCTCCGAACGGATCGAAAAGGTCGACGGCTTCCGATCGTCCCGCGTTCTCGATCCCTCGACCAACGTTCAGTTCGGCGCCGGGGGAGCCGGGACCTTCTCCGACGGAAAACTCGTGACGCGGATCAACGATCCCGCCGTTTCGTTCGTGCTTCGCCGCTTCGTTGATTTCGGAGCGCCGAAAGAGATCCTGCAGTTATCCCGTCCCCACGTCGGGACGGACCTTCTGCGCGGCGTTCTCTCGAATATGATCGCCTATCTCGAATCAAAGGGGACGGAATTCCGTTATCATACGCGCGTTCTCTCCGTCAAAACCAAGAACGGTACGGCGCAGTCGGTCGCGACCGATCGGGGCGAGATCCCCTGCGGAGCCCTGGTTCTTGCCGTCGGGAACAGCGCGTCGGACTTGTTCCTCCGTCTTCTTTCGGACGGTTTTTCGGTCGAGGCGAAGCCATTTTCGGTCGGAATGCGGATCGAACATCCGCAGGATGTGATCGACCGGGCGCTCTACGGCGCTTTCGCCGGTCATCCCTCACTCGGACACGCCGAGTATAACTGTTCGTGCGACACGTCGTCGCGCGGCGTCTACACCTTCTGTATGTGTCCCGGCGGCGAGGTCGTCTGCGGTGCGAGCGAGGAGGAGACCGTAGTCGTCAACGGGATGTCCCGACACGCGAGAAACGGAAAGAACGCCAATTCCGCCGTCTGCGTCTCGATTTTTTCCGAGGATTACGGATCCACGCCGCAGGGAGCGATCTCGTTCCGTCAGATGATCGAACGGGCGGCTTACGCCTGCGGAGGCGGACGGTACGCGGCGCCCGCGATCACAGCGGGGGATCTGCTTTCCGGCAGAGTTTCCCGTCCCGTCGGTTCGGTCGTTCCGTCCTATCTTTCGGGCGACGTCCGGATCGTTTCCCCCGAAAAGTATCTCCCGCCCTTCGTCGTCGAGGGGATCGTTCGGGGTATACGCGCTTTTGACAAACGGATCTCCGGGTTTGCGTCGGAGGACGCGATCCTGACGGGACCCGAGACCAGGACCAGTTCCCCCGTCCGCATCCTGCGCGGTGAGGACAGGGCGGCGCTTGGTTTCGACAATATCTATCCTTGCGGGGAAGGAGCCGGTTACGCCGGCGGGATCACGTCCTCCGCCTCCGACGGCACACGGACGGCGATCGCCCTGATGTCCCGCTACGCCGCGCTCTGACGCGGTTTCAATCGATTATTAAGGAAGGCAGAGCAATCTGCTCGCACAGGTTATATGAGTTCCGCAACTTTTGAAATCGGAAGGGAGAAGAAGTGGCGCATCCTTGACGATCTTTCGCCCGAAGCAGTCGAAGGGAAAAGAGCGCTGACCGAGTCGCTCGGGATCCATCCCGTCGTCTCGCGTCTGCTCTGGAACCGCGGCTGCCGTACGCCGGAAGACGCGAGAGCGTACTTCACTCTCGAAAACGAAATGCTCGGAGACCCGTTCGCCCTCGCGGATATGAAGCGCGCGACCGAACGGATCGCAAGGGCGGTCTCCGACCGTGAAAAGATCACGGTCTACGGGGATTACGACGTCGACGGCGTGACCAGCGTCACGGCGCTTTTGCTCTATCTCCGTTCCAAGGGAGCCGACGTTTCGTATTACATCCCCAGTCGGTTCGGCGAGGGATACGGCGTCTCAAACGCGTCGGTCGAACAACTTGCCGCCGAGGGGACCAAACTGATCGTGACGGTCGATACCGGGATCACGGCGGACCGCGAGGTCGAACGGGCGAAAACGCTCGGCGTGGATATCGTCGTCACCGATCACCACAAGTGCGGCGAGACCATACCGGACGCCGCCGCCGTCGTCAATCCGAAACGACCCGATTGCCCGTATCCCTTCAAGGAACTCGCGGGGGTAGGCGTCGTCTTCAAACTGCTCTGCGCTCTGGAAGAAGAGATGACCGGGGCGGACAGGATCACGGCGGTCAACACGGTGGCGGTCTCCTACGCCGATCTGATCGCGATCGGGACCATCGCGGATGTGATGCCCGTCGTCGGGGAGAACCGGCTGATCGTCAAACTCGGGCTCGAGATGATCGAACGGCGTCCCCGTCCCGCCCTCGCCGCGCTGCTCGAATCGCTCGGCGCCAAGGGAGACGGGAAGGATCGGCAAAGCAAGAAGAAACCGGCGATCACGTCTTCCTATATCGGATTTACGCTCGCGCCGCGGATCAACGCCGTCGGACGTTTGCGTTCGGCGGATCTCGCGGTCGAGTTTTTCCTCGCGGACACGCAGGCGCGTGCGCGTGAACTTTCCGAGATCCTCTGCGAAGTGAACCGGGAACGGCAGGACGAGGAGAACCGGATCACGCGGGAGGCGTTCGCCGTCATCGAGGCGGAGCACGATTTCGAAAACGACCCGGTGATCGTTCTGCAGTCGGACGATTGGCACCACGGCGTGATCGGGATCGTTTCGTCAAGGATCACCGACCGTTTCGGTCTTCCGTCCATCCTCGTTTCCTTTGAGGGGAAGGAAGGTCCGTATCCCTCGCCGGACGACGTCGGAAAGGGATCGGGCAGAAGCGTCAAGGGGTTCAACCTGTTCGACGCGCTCTCGTCCTGCGGCGATCTTCTGACCAGGTTCGGCGGACACGATCACGCCGCCGGTCTTTCGATCAAACGCTGCGATTTTCCGGCGTTTTGCGAGCGGATCAACGCCTACGCGAGAGAACGTTTGTCGGGTGAGGCGCTGGCACCCACGCTTGACGCAGACTGCGAATTGACCTCCGACGATCTTACCCTGTCGCTCGAAGAACAGATCGAGAAGATGGAGCCCTTCGGGATAGGGAATCCGACGCCCAACTTCGTCAGCCGCGGGCTGGTCGTTCGCCAGATCCAGCAGATCGGCGGCGGAAAGCATACGAAACTGCTGGTGGGCTTGGGAGACCGCTCGTTCGAGGCGCTGTTCTACCGGACGACCGAATCCGCCCTCGATCTTTACGTCGGGGAGACCATTGACCTCTACTATTCGCTCGGGATCAACGAGTACGGCGGACGGCGCACCCTGCAGCTGGTCGCCAAAGATAAGAGAGCGACGTCCGACGCCGCCGACAAGACCGAAAGAGAACGGCGGGCGCTCGCGGATATCCTTTCGGGCAAAGATCCGTCCGGGATATCGGTCCCGCTCCCCGATCGCGCGGAGTTCGCAACGGTCTACCGTCTGATCCGCGAAACCGTCGCGATGGGCGAACATTTCTTTTCGGTGCGCGGGATGATCTCACGGCTGACCTTCGATCCCGCGAATCCCTTCGGGCGTCTCAAACTCGGTCTGATCCTCCGCGTTTTCGAGGAGACCGGGCTCATCACGCTGAAAACCGAGGGGGAGGACCTCTACGTGATCGACCTCTGCAAAACCGACGGGAAGGTCGATCTTGAAAAATCCAAAATCCTTGCGAGAGTGAAACGCCTCGCCTCGCTCTGACGGGGCGCGTTTCCGGGAGAAGATATGTACGAACGAATCAGCAATCTGCTGTCCATCCTCGAAAAGAGCGGGAAGCAGTACGACGTCGAAAAGATCAAGGAGGCGTACGCCTACGCCGCCGATCTTCACGAGGGGCAGTTCCGCCTCTCGGGAGAGCCGTATATCAGCCATCCCGTCGCCGTCGCGGAGATCGTCGCGGAGATGGGGCTGGATACCGACTCGATCTGCGCCGCGCTGCTGCACGATACGGTCGAGGACTGCTCGGATAAGACCAATACCAACATCATCTGTCAGAAGTTCGGGAGCGACGTCGCTCTGCTCGTCGACGGGCTGACCAAGATCGTCGTGGTCTCGGTCGCGGATAAGGAGGAGCAGCACATCGAGAACATCCGGAAGATGCTGCTCGCCATGACCAAGGATATCCGCGTCATTTTCATCAAGTTCTGCGACCGGCTCCACAATCTGCGTACGCTCGGCGCGAAAAAAGAGGATCGGCAGCGGGATATCGCGCTCGAGACCATGTACGTCTACGCGCCGCTCGCTCACCGGCTCGGTATGCAGAAGATCAAGCAGGAACTCGAGAACCTGTCGCTCTCCTACCTCGATCCGATCGGCTATAAAGAGATCAGCGACTCGATCCGGCAGAAATACGGACAGAGTCAGGACCTGATCGAAAAGGCGAAGCAGATGATCGAGAAGCGGCTCTCCGAGAGCAATATCCGCTTTACGCTCGAGGGGCGCGTCAAGACGGTCTACTCGATCTACCGCAAAATGTATAACCAGAACAAGAGTCTGGACGAGATCTACGATTTCTACGCCCTTCGGATCATCGTCGAGACCGAATTGGAATGCTATACCGTCCTCGGACTGATCCACGAGATGTTCAACTCCATCCCGGGACGGTTCAAGGACTACATCTCCACGCCGAAACCCAATATGTACCGCTCTCTGCACACGACGGTCATAGGACACGACGGCATCCCGTTCGAGGTACAGATCCGCACCTACGAAATGCATCAGGTCGCGGAATACGGTATCGCGGCGCATTGGAAATACAAGTCGGGCGAGACCTCGAAAGAGGATATTGACGAGAAGCTGCGCTGGATCTCCAGTTTGCTGGAGGCGGACGACAGCACCCGCGACCCCGACGAGTTCATGCGCAGTTTCAAGACCGATATCTTCCACGACGAGACGTTTGTTTTCACGCCGAAAGGCGACGTGATCTCGCTGCCGCTCGGCTCGACCGTCATCGACTTCGCCTACGCGATCCATTCGGCGGTCGGGAACAAGATGGTGGGCGCCAAGATCAACGGGATGATCGTCCCGATCGACCGCGTCCCGCAGAACGGCGAGATCGTCGAGATCATCACCTCCAACGCGTCGAAGGGACCCAGCCGCGACTGGCTGAAGATCGTCAAGACCGGGGAAGCCAAGAACAAGATCCGCTCCTGGTTCAAAAAAGAACAGAGAGCCGAGAATATCGAACTCGGGAAAGCCGAGATCGACAAGGAACTGCGCCGTTACGGGCGCCCCTTTACCGAAGCCGAACGGCTCCAGATCGTCGAGAACGTCTCGCACCGGCTCGGCATTCAGGGCGCGGACGATCTGTATAACACGATCGGCTTCGGCGGTCTTTCGATCTCGCGGCTGACGACGCGGCTCCGCGACGAGTTCGACCGCGTCGTTCCCGAGATCGAGACCGAGGAGAAAAAAACCGAGGAAGAGACCGTTCCCGTCACCCCGGGCAAGCCGCATAACCTGAAAAGCGGCAGCGGCGTCGTGATCGACGGGGAATACGGCTGCGAAGTCAAGTTCGCGAAGTGCTGCAATCCTCTGCCCGGCGACGATATCATCGGCTTCGTGACCCGCGGTTACGGCATATCCATCCATAAGACCGACTGCCCGAAGGTGGTCGAGAACCGGGGCAAAGAGGAGTTCTCCGGAAGATGGGTCAACGCCGCGTGGGAAAACGCCCTCGGCACCGGATCGGGCGATCGTGAAATGTACGAGGCGAATCTCCAGATCCGCGTCCGGAACGAGATGGGCGTGCTGGCGGAGATCACCAAGGCGCTGGCGGATATGAAGGTGTTCGTTCTGAGCGTCTCGTCCACATCGAAACCCGGCGCCGATACCGCGATCCTCAACCTGATGGTCGGGTGCCGCAGCGTCGAGCATTTCTATTCGATCGTCTCGAAACTGAAGACCGTCAGCGCCGTCGAATCGGTCGGCCGCGGCTACGGAGGATGAACCGATGATCGCTGTGATCCAACGGGTAAAGGAGACCGAGCTGACGGCAAACGGTGCGCCTCACGCTAAGATCTCCCGCGGCTTCTTCGTCCTGCTCGGGGTGCTTTCGGGCGACGACGAGACCGACGCGAAACTGCTTGCCGATAAGATCGCGAAACTGCGCGTCTTTTCGGACGAAAACGGGAAAATGAATCTCTCCCTCTCCGACGTCGGCGGGGAGGTGATGGTCGTCTCCAACTTTACGCTCGCGGCGAATTACCGCCACGGGAACCGCCCCGATTTTCTCCGCGCCGCGCCTCCGGCGGAGGCGGAACTGCTCTATCAACGCTTCATTTCCGACCTCGGCTCCGCGGGCGCGCCCGCCGTCTCGGGGGTATTCGGCGCCGATATGCAGATCCGAACGACAGCCGACGGACCCGTCACGATCGTGATGGATTCCGCAGTTCTGAGAAAGGAACCGAAACCATGATACTTCGCTTGCAGGACGGGATCAATCCGTATTACGTCCAAACGCTCGGATTGGTCTTTTTCCCCGGAGCCAAGTTCGGGGAAAACCAGCCCGAGTCGCCCGACGTCCCGATCCTTTCGGTCACCTGTGCAAGAGACGCGGACGGAACGGCGACGGCGAGAGCGGAACTTACCTACAAAAACAAGACGGTCGCGGCGGAAGAGCGCGTCACCCCCGACGATAATTTCCCCGTGGACCGGGTGGACAAGATCGCCGTCGGACGCGCGGTTTTCGGCGCAGGCAAGATGTATTTCGGGCATATCCCGCCGTGGGGTATCCTGACCGGAGTCCGCCCGTCGAAGGTCGCCTCGGAGCTTTTAAACACCGGGCACGGCATTCTTCGTTCCAGACAGATCCTGCGCGACGAGTACTTTCTGAATCCGCAAAAGGCGGCGCTCGCCGTCAGCGTGGCGGGGACCGAGGCGAAACTCTGCCGGAAACTCGACAGAAACCTGTGCAGCGTCTATATCTCCATCCCTTTCTGTCCGTCGCGCTGCGCTTACTGTTCCTTCGTTTCCTATACGTCGCCCCGACTGCTCTCTCTGATCCCGGATTATCTGAAAATGCTGGCGAAGGATCTTGCCGCCATGTTCGAGACCATCCGCGGGCTCGGAAAACGCGTTGCGACCGTCTATATCGGCGGGGGAACGCCGACGACGCTGAATCCTTCGGAATTGCGGTTTCTGCTCGGTGAGATCACGCGATACGTCGACCCGTCTACCCTGATGGAGTTCACGCTCGAGGCGGGGCGCCCCGACACGATCACGAAGGAAAAACTCGCGATCGCAAAAGAGTACGGCGTGACCCGGATCAGCGTCAATCCGCAGACCCTCTCCGACGAGATCCTCGAATCCATCGGGCGGAAGCATACCGTCGCGGATTTCTTCCGCGCATACGGGCTCGCGCAGGCGTCGGGTATCCGCGACGTGAACGTCGACCTGATCGCGGGGCTGCCGGGCGACAACTTCGGCAATTTCTCCGCGGCGATCGACCGCGTGATCGAACTTGCGCCGACCAACCTGACGGTACATACCTTCTGCGTGAAACGCGCGGCGGACATTCTGCGCGAGAACAGCGAGGTCTATTCGCTCTCGGGCGGCGACGCCGTCAAATGCGTGTCCTACTCGCAGTTGAAAACGAAGTTCGCGGGATATAAGCCCTACTATATGTACCGCCAGAAGAACACGGTCGGCAACCTCGAGAACGTCGGGTACTCGCTGGAGGGACACGAGGGAATGTATAATATCTTTATGATGGAAGAGCTGCATACGATCTTCGGGATCGGCGCGGGCGCCGTCACGAAGCTGGTCGACTATCGGCTCCCCAAAGAGGGAAGGTCGCGGATCGTCCGTCTCTTTACTCCGAAATACCCCTACGAGTATCTGCGCGACGCCGACCGCATCCGCGAAGGGACCGAGGACGGGAGCGAAGCGCCGCTCCGCGAAAAGATCTTCCGCTTCTTCGAGAACGGAAACCCGGATCACGCGTCATAATCCCTGCGATTCGGGCATAGGATACGGATATGAAAACCATCGTCACGTCTTTTCAAAACGAAAACGAGAAACGCGAACTCGTAAGACAAGAGGATCACGCGTTTCTTCTCCGCGTCACGGAAGCCGCCGCGACCCTCGCCGAGGATAGGGACCTGAAATTGATCACGGTCTCCGGGGCGAGCTGCGCGGGGAAGACCACCACCGCCGAACGGCTCGACGCCGAACTCGAACGGGGCGGCAGACGCGTCCACACGATCTCCCTCGACAATTTCTTTTTCAGCCGTTCCGAGTTGATCGAACGCGCCGCGAAGACCGGGAGCAAACTGGATTTCGATTCGCCCGACACGCTGGATCTCAAGGCGCTGTCGGAGGTCGCGGAGGCGATCTTTTCGGGCGGCAGACTTCTGATCCCGCGATTTGATTTCAAGTCGGGAGAACGCGTCGGGACGACCGACCTCGGTTATCCCCGCCCGGAGGACATTTATCTGTTCGAGGGGATCCAGGCGATTTATCCCGTCGTGACGTCGCTTCTCGACCGGCACCCCTACCGATCCGTTTTTCTCTGGGTCGGGGAGGACGCGGGGTACGGCGACGCGGTCTTTTCGATCGACGATATCCGGTTTTTACGCCGGCTCGTCCGCGACTGCCGTTTCCGCAACACCGACCCCGATTTCACCTTCCGGATCTGGGAGACGGTACGGGCAAACGAGGAGAAGCACATTTTCCCGTATTCCGACGCCTGCGACTTTAAAATCTCGACCTATCACGCGTACGAACTGAATATGCTTCGCGACGAGGCGATCTCGCTTCTTGCGACCATCGAAAAGGGATCGCCGTGGTACGAATCGGCGCGGGATCTGATCCGTCGGCTCGAGCCCATCCCGCCGATCTCTCCGTCGTATCTTTCCGAACGGTCGCTGTTCCACGAGTTTTTCGGTTAAAACGCAAACGCACCGCATATAATGGATGATGTAGTTCAATCCGGAAGGCGGTGCGTTTCTTTTGTCTGAAAAGGACGTTTCACGCTCGCTTCTCGGCGGCGTTCTGATCCTCGGAGCGGGGAATCTCGCCGTCAAACTGATCGGGCTGTTTTTCAAGATCCCGCTCTCGCGATTGCTCGGAGACCTCGGGATGGGGTATTTCAATACCGGCTATACGGTCTATTCCTGGCTGTTCCTCGTCGGATGCACCGGGTTTCCGGTCGCGGTCTCGATGCTGGTGTCCGAATCGCTCGCATCCGAGGGTGACGGGCGCACGGGCGCCGGCCGCGTCCTGTTTACCTCTCTTTCGTTTCTGTTCGCCATCGGGGTCGCCGGGTGTCTTTTGCTTTCGGTCTTTGCCGAGCGCATCGCATATCGGATCGGAAATCCGGGGAGCGCCGCCGCGATCGCGTCGATCGCGCCCGCCATACTGTTTTGTTCGCTCTCCGGCGGGATACGCGGCTACTTTCAGGGGAAGAAGCGGATGGGACCGACCGCCGTCAGCCAACTGATCGAGGCGGTATTGAAACTGGCGCTCGGGATCGCGTTCGCCCGCCGCGCGCTGGCGATGGGAACCGATCTTTCGTTCGTTGCCGCCGCCGCCATCCGGGGAGTGACGGTCGGGTGCGCCGCGTCCTGCGTTTTTCTCTTCTTCGAGCTGCTTTTCGAGCGCGGGAATCATCCCATTAAATACAAAGGAAGAAAACGGGAAAAAAACGGGGGCGTTTCGCGCCGCCTGCTGCGTCTCGCGGCTCCCGTCACCTTCAGCGCGTTCGTCACGAGCGTAACGGGTCTGATCGACCTTCTGTTCGTGATGAAACGCCTGGTCGCGTCGGGGATGTCGGTCGACGGTGCGACGGCTCTGTTCGGGAACTACACCACGCTCGCCGTTCCGTTCTTCAATCTTCCGGGCATCCTGATCTCTCCGATCGCGACGGGGGTCGTGCCGTACGTTTCCGGCGACCTCGCGAGGGGGGAACGGGAAGACGCGGACAAACGCTGCCGCACGGCGGTCCGGTTTGCCGCCGTCGCGTCGGTCCCCGCGGCGATCGCTCTCGGCGTTTTCGGACGTCGGATCCTGTCGCTATTCTTCCTCCCCGGCTCCGCCGCGCTCGCGGCAGGGACGCTTGCCGTTCTGTCGCCGGGGATCGTGTTTCTTGCGCTGGCGACCGTTTCGTCCGCGATCCTGCAGGCAAGGGGAAGGGCGTGGATCACCGTGATCGCCATGCTGATCGGATCGGCGGTCAAGGTCGCGGCGGGGTATTATCTGATCGGCGTTCCCCGCGTCGGGATCTACGGCGCGGCGATCGGGACGGTCCTTTGTTACGCCGTCGCCGCGTCGATCGATCTGATCTCGCTGTCTGTCGGGAGCAAAAAACGTCTCGGCGTCGGGGATGTGTTCCGACCGCTTCTGCCTGCGGCGCTGTCCTTCTCGTTCGGTTTTCTTCTGCTTGCGCTGATCCCCGATCGAAACTCTGTCTTTTCGACGTTGTTTCTGCTTTTCGTTTCGGCGGCGCTGTATCTTCCGCTCTGCTTTTTGTTCGGCTCGGTGAAACGGGAGGACGTCGGGTCGATCCCGTTTTTGAAGAAACTCTTTGCCGGAAAGCGTCTCAAAAGGACTGAATAATGGAATTGGGCAAATTGCACAAAACCATTTTTCGCGCACTTTTTAAGGCATTTTTCATCCCGAAAATAGAAAAATATGGGAAAGATTCGCAAAAAATTCAAAAAAAAACGAAAAAATCGAAAAAAATATCTAAAAAGGGATTGATATTTCTGAAATATAATGGTATAATGACAATCGGTAACCCCAAATAAAATTAAAGAAAGGGAACACAAAATGAACAAGACCCAACTGATCGACGTCGTCGCGAAAGAATCCGGACTCAAGAAGAAAGAGGCTGAGGCTGCCATCAACGCCGCCATCGCCGCTATCCAGAACGCCCTGAAGGACGGAGACAAGGTCCAGCTTATCGGCTTCGGTAGCTTCGAAGTGAAGTGCACCAAAGAGAGAATGGGTCAGAATCCCGCCACCGGCGCCAAGATCAAGATCCCGGCTTCCAAGCGCCCCGCGTTCGTCGCGAGCAAGGCCCTGAAGGACGCCATCAACGGCTGATTTCGGTAATTACCCGTGCGGCTTGACAAATTTCTGAAGGTATCGCGGATCATCAAGCGGAGGACCGTCGCGAACGACGCCTGCGACGCATCACACGTTACGGTCAACGGCAGGGTCGCGAAAGCGTCCTATGACGTCAAGATCGGCGACGTGATCGAAGTCGGCTTCGGTCAGAGAGTTCTTCGGGTGCGTGTCACCGACGTCCGCGAGACCGTGAGAAAAGAAGCCGCGTCGGATATGTACGAGGTCTTGAACTGACAGTTCATAACAACAGAACACCCCGCATAGAGTTTAGTACTTTGATGCGGGGTGTTTTGTTATGTCTGAAATCGGATCGGGAGAAAGAACGGCGGCGTGTCACAAGGTGAATATCACCGCGCGTTCCGCCGTCGAGATCACGGAGGTCACGGGGGTCGTCGCCTTCGACGAGGAGGAGATCATCCTTGAAACGGGGGCGGGGAAAATGCAGATCGCGGGGGAGGGGATGCGGATCACGGTCCTCTCTCTTGAAACGGGGGTGGTGTCCGCCGTCGGGAAGATCAACGGGATCGCCTATCTGAACGAAAGCGCGGGCAAGCGGTCGGGGCTGTTTTCAAGACGCGGATGACAGGTCCGCTCTTACCGCTTTTTCTTCCGGGGACGGCGTTTGGCGGGATCTCCGCCTTTCTGTCGCTCGTCCGAGGCGCCTGTACGGGGGAATACCCGCAAAAGAGGTTTTGCTTCAAGGCGTCCGGGGGAAGAAAAGCGAAACGGGGAAAAATCCTTCCGTTTGTTTTCGATCTTCTCTTTTCCTTTCTTTCGGGGTGCTATCTCGTCCTCTACGACGCGACGGTACTCGGGGGGAGGGGACGGCTCTATCATCTCGCGGCGTTTCTCGCGGGATTTCTTGCGGTGCGGTATCTCTTTCTGTCGGTCTTAAAGACGCAGACGGAACGCGTCTTTCGGTTTGCGCTGGACCTCTTTCGTTTCGCGCGGTATTGCGTTTTTTATCCCGTTCGGAAATGTTTTTCGACGATCCGTTCGATTCTTTTCCGCGCATACTTGATTCTGAAACGAAAAAATGATAAAATGAGAAGGAAAAGAAAAGCGAAACGGGAGATCGCGCGCCTCTATTCCGACGCGGAATCGGCGTTTCTCCCTCTCGCCGTGACCGAGGCGCTCGCCTCCGGGAGGAAATAAAGATGGCAGACCAAATCAGAAGGATCGACGCAAAAGACGTGTCAAACGCCGTGCGCGACCTCTTTCTCAAAGCGAACAGCGTGATCGGAGACGACGTTGCAAAGCGGCTGGATTCCGCGATCGCAACCGAACGGGACCCGCTCGCCCGCGGCGTTCTCTCGGCGATCCGCGAAAACGACAGGATCGCCTGTGAAAAGGGTCTGCCGATCTGTCAGGATACCGGGATGGCGGTGGTGTTCGCGGAGATCGGGTCTCTTCTGCATATTGAGGGCGACACGCTGGAAAACGCGGTCAACCGCGGCGTCTCGGAGGCGTATCTGGACGGGAAACTCCGCTGCTCGGTCGTGCGCGACCCCCTGTTCTACCGGGTGAACACCGGGGACAATACGCCGGCGATCCTGCACGTCCGCACCGTTCCCGGCGACAGGCTGAAACTCACCGCCGCGCCAAAAGGATTCGGCAGCGAGAATATGAGCGCCCTCAAAATGTTCACCCCGTCCGCAAAACCCGCCGATATCGTCGATTTCGTCGTCGGCGCAGTCGCAAAAGCAGGGTCCAATCCCTGTCCCCCCGTGACGGTCGGCGTCGGGATCGGTTCGGATTTCGAGGGGTGCGCCCTGCTCGCCAAAAAAGCGCTGACCCGCAGTCTGTCCGACAGTCATCCCGATCCGAACTACAGAGAGATGGAAAAGACCATACTCGACGGCATCAACGCGCTCGGCATCGGACCCCAGGGATTCGGGGGCGATACGTCGGCTTTCGCCGTGAAGATCGAGGTCGGTCCGACCCATATCGCGGGGCTTCCGGTCGCCGTCAACGTGAACTGTCACGTCGTCCGGCACGCCGAAATCGTCCTCTGAATCGCTTATTCCCCAAATAGTACAAACGAACGACCGCTTTTGCGGGTCCGTTTGTACTTTTTTTATAATTGTTTGGGGCGGTTTGCTTGACAAAGGAATTATACTATGATAAAATTGTTATAATAGAAAAACCGAAAGGAATTGGTCCGATGATTCAGGTCATGTCCGGGAGCGGACGGTCGCGCGACGGGTCTTGCGACGAGTATCTCTTTCATCAGGGGACGCTCTATTGCGCGTACCGTTTTCTCGGTTGCCGGAAAACCGGTTCGGACGGTTCCTTTTTCTATACCTTCCGTACCTGGGCGCCCCGCGCCGACGAGGTCCGGCTGGTCTCGGATTTCACCGATTGGGAACGCGGCGTTGCCTTGACGCGTGTGACCGACAAGGGGATCTGGGAGGTAACAGTCAAGAGCGACGTTTCGCTTGCCGGCTCGGTCTACAAATATCTCGTGATCGCAAACGGAAAAGGCGTCTGCAAGGGCGATCCCTACGCGTTCTATTCCAAGGGCGGGGACGACGGCGGGACCGTGATCGTGGACGGACCGGGCTATACCTTCGGGGACGAAGCTTGGCTGGCGTACCGCAAAAAGACGGTCGCCGCTTCACCGAAGGGGCATTATCTCTCGGCTCCCGTCAATATATACGAGGTCCATCCCGGCTCCTTCGAACGGAAGGAGGACGGCGGGTATCTCTCTTACCGCGAACTTGCCGATACGCTCGTTTCCTACGTCAAAACGATGGGATACACCCACGTCGAACTGATGCCCATCGCGGAATATCCCTTCGACGGATCCTGGGGATATCAGGTCTGCGCCTATTACGCCCCGACGTCCCGTTTCGGCACCCCCGACGATTTCCGCTATTTCGTCGATACGTTGCACCGGGCGGGCGTGGGCGTTATCCTCGACTGGGTCCCGGCGCACTTTCCGAAGGACGAATGGGGGCTTTACGAGTTCGACGGTCATCCGCTCTACGAATACCAGGGGAAGGACCGCATGGAGTCGCGCTCCTGGGGGACCCGTTTCTTCGATCTCGGACGCGAGGAGGTCCAATCGTTCCTGATCTCGAACGCGCTCTACTGGTTCCGCGAGTTCCATATCGACGGGCTTCGCGTGGACGCCGTTGCCTCGATGCTCTATCTCGACTACGACCGGCTGCCCGGCGAGTGGATCCCCAATCCCGACGGAGGGAACCGGAACCTCGAGGCGGTCGCGTTCCTGCAGAAATTGAACGCCGTCCTGTTCGGGGAATATCCCGACGTTCTGATGATCGCGGAGGAATCGACCTCGTTTGCCGGCGTGACGCATCCCGTCTCGGAGGGGGGGCTTGGCTTCAACCTCAAATGGAATATGGGCTGGGCAAACGATTTTTACGACTATCTCGCGACCGATCCCGTTTTCCGCAAGTATCACCATCACGCGCTGAACTTCCCCCTGATGTACGCGTTCGGAGAGAACTACGTGCTTCCGATCACGCACGACGAGGTGGTACACGGGAAGAAGTCGCTTATCGGCAAGATCAGCGGGAACTACGAGGACAAGTTCCGTCAGTTCCGCTGCGCTCTGCTCCTGCAGATGACCTATCCCGGTAAAAAACTCTTGTTCATGGGGTGCGAATACGCGCAGTTCTCGGAGTGGGACTACAAGCGCGGGCTCGAATGTTTTATGCTCGACTATCCGATCCACCGCGAGACGCGGGAATACGTCGCGAGTCTCAACCGCTTTTATCTCAGTCGTCCCGAACTCTGGGAGGTCGATTTCGAGGGGAGCGGCTTCGGCTGGATCGACGCGGACAACGCCGAGGGGAACCTCGTCTCGTTCGTCCGGCGCGACGCCGAGGGAAACGAGATCACGGTCGTGATTTCATTTTCCGGGTCCGAAAACACGGTCCTGCTTCCCGCCAAACGGGGAGAGAGCCGCAAGATCCTGTTCGAGGCGTGCGGGACGGGAGAGGAAAGACCGCTCCTTCACGCGAAGAAGGTCGGCGCCCGCTACGCGATCCCGCTGACCCTTCCGCCGTTTTCCGGCTTCGTTCTGCAAAAGGAGAAAGCCAAACCGAAATCGGCGGGTATCCGTTACAAAAAGATCGATTAACCGAAAGGGAGAACGATATGTACTGCAAAAAGGAATGTATCGCAATGCTGCTGGCGGGTGGTCAGGGGAGCCGTCTTTACGCCCTGACCCAAAAGACCGCGAAACCTGCCGTCAACTACGGCGGGAAGTACCGCATCATCGACTTTCCGCTCTCGAACTGCATCAACTCGGGCATCGATACCGTCGGCGTCCTGACGCAGTATCAGCCGCTCGCGCTGAACGACTACATCGGGAAAGGGGCGGCGTGGGACCTCGACCGCATACGCGGGGGTCTGACCGTTCTTCCGCCGTACCAGGACGGCAAGAACGCCGACTGGTACAAGGGGACGGCGAACGCCATCTACCAGAATATCGACTTTATCAAAAAGTTCGATCCCGAGTACGTTCTGATCCTTTCGGGCGACCATATCTACAAGATGGACTACGCCACGATGCTGGAGTTCCATAAGGAGAAAAAGGCGGCTTGCACGGTCGCGACCATCACGGTCCCGATCGAGGAGGCGGCGCGCTTCGGCATCTGCAACACCCGCGAGGACGGCTCGATCTACGAGGTCGAGGAAAAGCCGAAAGAGCCCAAGAACAATCAGGCGTCGATGGGGATCTACATCTTCTCGACCAATATCCTGCTCGAATATCTCGAGATCGACGAAAAAGACCCCAAATCGTCCAAGGATTTCGGGAAGAACGTCATCCCGAACCTCCTGCGCTCGGGCGAACGTCTTTACGCCTATCCCTTCACGGGGTACTGGAAGGACGTCGGGACCATCGGCAGTCTCTGGGAGGCGAATATGGACCTGCTCGCGGAGAAGCCGGAACTTGATCTTCGGACGCGTTTCTTCCGCATCTATTCGCGCAACTCCGCCCGTCCCCCCCAGTTCATCGGGAAGACCGCCGCGATCTCGTCTTCGATGATCTCCGAGGGCTGCTCGGTCTACGGGACGGTCAAGCACTCGGTCATCTCCGGGGGCGCCGTGATCGGCAAGGACGCCGTTGTGTGCGACTCGGTCATTATGGACGACGTCGTGATAGAGCCGGGCGCGAAGGTCTATTACGCGATCGTCGACAGCGAATCGGTGATCCGCTCGGGGGTCACGGTCGGCAGACCCGACGCCGGGAAGGATCATATCACGGTGATCGCCAAGGGCAGCGACGTAACGAAAAACGCGGAGGAGAAGTAAGAAGATGAGTACGACCGGCTTTATCTTTTCCAACCTGAACAGCAATACGCTGTCGCTTCTGACGTCGGACCGCACGGTCGCCGCCATCCCGTTCGGATGCCGATACCGTCTCGTCGACTTCGCCCTCTCGAATATGGTGAACTCGGACATCACCGACATCAACATTATCGCAAACTATAACTTCCGCTCGCTCGTCAACCATATCGGTTCGGGCAAGGACTGGGATCTTGCGCGTCGCTCCGGCGGTATCAAGATCCTCTCGCCGGGGCAGGAGGCGCGGCAGGCGGACGCGTTCGTCTACTCCTACCGCCTCGAGGCGCTCCGCAGCATCCGCGACCGGATCAACGAACTGACGAGCGACACGGTCGTTCTGACCGACAGCGATCACCTCTGCAACATCGACCTCTCGGACGTCATCGCGTTCCACAAGGCGAACGACGCCGAGGCGACTTTCGTTACCGTGCAGAGCAAGATCGGGGACTTTACGCGCGATCCGCAGACGGCGCTCCAATCCGACGCGAAAGGGCGGGTCACCGATATCGTCCGTTCGACCGGATACGATCCCGACCATCCCTTCGTTTCGATCCGCATCTTCGTTCTGTCGACCGAGTTCCTCATCCGCTCGCTTGAAGAAGCCGTGGCGCGGAACTATCACAGTTTTACCAACGATATCATCATGCACGCGCCGGAACGCCGCCGTTTCTATTCCTATTGCTTCAACGACGTCGTGATCCCGGTGACGACCTTCCTCGACTACTACCGGGCGAATATGCTTCTGACAAGCGACGCCGCCGCCCGCAACGCCATCCTCGGCAAGTGGGAGCGCCCGATCTACACGCGGGTCCACAACTCGCCCCCGACCGTCTATCACGACGGCTGCTGCGTGAAGGATTCGCTGATCGCGGACGGTTGTCTGATCGAGGGGACCGTCGAGAACTCGGTTCTGTTCCGCGGCGTCAAGGTGTCGCGCGGCGCCGTCGTCAAAAACTCGATCCTGTTCGGCGATACCTACGTCGGCTCGAACAGCAGTCTCAACTGCATCGTGTCGGATAAGAACGTCGTGATCTCGGACGACCAGACGCTCTCCGGCGCGGGCTCGACCCCCTTCTATATCGCGAAGAACAAACGCATCTGACAAACCCGAAACAACAAGAAACCGAAAGGAGAAGACCGTGGATATCCTGTACGTTACGAGCGAGGCGGCTCCGTTTTCCGCCAGCGGCGGACTCGGCGACGTGATGGGCGCCCTTCCGCAAGCCGTTAAAAGCGCGTCGCCCGACGACCGGGTCAGCGTGATCCTGCCGTATTACAAGAAAAAAGTGCCGGAGAGTCTCGCGTCCTCCTTCAAACTCGTCACCGAGTTCCGGTTCAAATACGTCTGGCGCGATTCGTACGCCGGGATCTATTCGGCTGAGATGGGCGGCGTGACCTACTACTTCGTCGACAACGAGCAGTATTTTATGCGCGACGGGCTCTACGGGGAGTATGACGACGGGGAACGCTTCGCCTTCTTCTCGACGGCGGTGGTCGAGTTCCTTTTCAAGATGGACAAACTCCCCGACGTGATCCACGCAAACGACTGGCAGAGCGCCCTGACCATCGTTTATCTCCGTACAAAATACTACGACTACAAGCCCTTCCGTTCGATCAAGACGGTCTATACCATCCACAATATCGAATACCAGGGCAAATACGACCTCGCGATCCTGGGCGATATCTTCGGGCTTGACGACCGATTCCGTCCCGTGGTCGAATACGACGGCTGCATCAACCTGATGAAGGGGGCTCTCGTCGTCGCGGACCGCGTCACGACGGTCAGCCCGAACTACGCGTGCGAACTCCGTCAAGCGTATTTCGCTTACGGGCTTCAGCACGTCATCAACGCCAACGGGCATAAACTGTCGGGGATCATCAACGGGATCGACACCGCGTACTTTTCGCCCGACCGCGGGGGAGAGATCGCTTTCCCGTATTCGCTGTCCGACGTCCGGGACGGGAAAGCCAAGAACAAGGCGGCGATGCAGCGTGAACTGGGGCTTCCTATCCGCCGCGACGTTCCGCTTGCCGTGATGATCACGCGGCTGGCGCGGCAGAAGGGAGTCGATCTTCTGACCTGTATCCTCGACGAGCTACTCGGTTCGGATATGCAGTTCGTCATCCTCGGTACGGGGGACGCCGACTACGAGCAGACCCTTGCCGAGATCGCGGGACGGCATCCCGACAAGATGCGCGCGCTCTTCAAGTTCGACCGCGCTCTTTCCAAGCGGCTTTACGCTTCTGCCGATATATTCCTGATGCCGTCGCGCTCCGAGCCCTGCGGACTGGCGCAGATGATCGCCTGTTCCTACGGCGCGATCCCGGTCGTGCGCGCGGTCGGCGGTCTCTACGACACCATCGTTCCGTACGGACGGGAGGGCGCCAACGGCTTCGTTTTCAACAACTACAACGCGCACGAACTGCTCTTCCGCGTCAAGGACGCGATCTCTCTCTACCGCAATCCCGAAGAATGGGGAAAACTCATTACCGGCGCTATGACGACCGATTTCTCCTGGGACCGTTCCGCAAAGAAATACCTGAATCTCTACCGGGGTCTCTGATCCCGGAAATCACCCTACGAAAGGCGAGCCCATGACTGCAGCAAAGACCGTAAGACCCAAAACCGAACAAAAAAAGAAGGAAGACCGGATCGATCCGAAGACGCTCCGCAAACTGATCGACGCGAAACTGCTCTCCCGCGGGATCGGTACGCCCGAAGAGGCGACCGACGAGCAGCTTTATCGCGCCGTAGTCGCGGTCGTCAAGGACATCATGAACAAGGACCGCACCGATTTCAAAAAGCGGATCAAGGCGGCGAAGAGCAAGAAGGTCTGCTATCTCTGTATGGAGTTCCTTGTCGGGCGTTCTCTTGAGAAGAACGTCAACAATCTCGGTCTCCGTTCGTCGCTTGACAAAGTGCTTGCCGATTACGGGCGGGACTTTTCCTCGATCTTTGCCTGCGAGACCGATCCGGGGCTCGGAAACGGCGGGCTCGGACGGCTTGCCGCCTGCTTTATGGATTCGCTCTCGGCGCTCGATTATTCGGCTTCGGGGTACTCGCTGCTGTACGAAAACGGTCTGTTCCGTCAGAAACTCGTCGACGGCGAACAGGTCGAGATCCCCGATCAATGGATCGAACACGGGGGCGCCTGGCTGATCGCGCGGCCCGAAAAGAGTATGTCGGTCCGCTTCGGCGGGCAGATCAGCGAGAACTGGGAAAACGGTCAACTCAAGATCACCAACACCGAATACGACGAGGTCAGGGCGGTCGCCTACGATCTGATGATCCCCGGCACGACCACCAACGCGGTCAACACGCTGCGGCTCTGGAAGGCGAAGGAGGCGGCGGTCCCTGCGCTCGGCTTCTCGACGCAGGGGACCTACGTCAAGTCGCTGGAGGAGACCAGCCGCGCCGAGGAGATCACCAAACAACTCTATCCGCCCGACAATCACGACGAGGGGAAACTGCTTCGCCTGACACAGCAGTATTTCCTCGTTTCGGCGTCGCTGCAGAGCATTTTCAGCGACTATTACGCGTCCTACGGCTCTCTTGAGGGTTTCTCGGACCGGATCGCGATCCATATCAACGACACGCACCCCGCGCTCTGCATCCCCGAACTGATGCGGATCCTGATGGACGTTTACTCCTATTCGTGGGAGGACGCGTGGGATACCGTCGTCAAGACCGTGACCTATACCAACCATACCGTTATGCCCGAGGCGCTCGAATGCTGGCGGATCGATCTGTTCCGCTTGAAGCTCCCGCGGATCTATATGATCGTCGAGGAGATCAACCGCCGTTTCTGCGCCGATCTCTGGAAACTCTATCCCGGCGACTGGGACCGCATCTCGCGGATGGCGGTGGTCGGATACGGGCAGGTCCGGATGGCGAACCTGTCGGTGGTCGGCTCTCATACCGTCAACGGCGTGTCGGCGCTTCACAGCGATATTCTGAAGAAGACCGTTTTCCACGATTTCTATAAGATGACGCCGTGGAAGTTCACCAACGTCACAAACGGCGTGTTCCACCGTCGCTGGCTGCTCTCGGCGAATCCCGGCTTGACCGCGCTTCTGAAAGAGTGCATCGGAGACGGGTTTGCGGAGCATCCCGAGGAACTCGAGAAATTCGACAAGTTTGCCGACGATCCCGCCGTTCTCGACCGGCTCGGAGAGGTAAAGCGTCAGAACAAGGAACGTTTCGCCGCCTACGTCAGGGAAAAGACCGGTCAGATCATTGATCCCGACTCGGTGTTCGACGTGCAGGTGAAGCGGATGCACGAATACAAGCGGCAGCTGCTCAACGCCCTGAAGATCCTTTCCATGTATCAGGAGATCTGCGACAATCCGGCGTCGACCGTCCCGAAACAGACCTTCATTTTCGGCGCGAAGGCGGCGCCCGGATACCAGATGGCGAAGAAACTGATCCGGTTCCTGTATTTCCTCAGTCGCGAGCTTGAAAGCAATCCCTTGACGCGCGATCGGCTGAAACTCGTCTTTATGGAGGAGTACAACGTCAGTCTCGCGGAGATCCTGATCCCCTCCGCCGACATCAGCGAACAGATCTCGCTTGCGGGCAAAGAGGCGAGCGGAACGGGGAATATGAAACTGATGATGAACGGCGCCCTGACCCTCGGCACCCTCGACGGCGCGAACGTCGAGATCCTCGATTCGGTGGGGGACCCGAACGTCTATATCTTCGGGCTGAACACCTACGAGGTCGACGAACTCTGGCGGCACGGATATATCTCGCGCGAGTTCTACCATTCCTCCGAATCGCTCCACAGGACCATCGACCGTCTGTGGTACCCGATCGGCGGACAGGATTTCTCGCATATCGCGGATTATCTCATCAACGGCGGTTATACCGTCGCAGATCCCTTTATGTGCCTTGCCGATTTCGATTCCTACTGCGTGACGGCGGAACGGGCGCTGAACGATTACCGTAACCGCCGCGAATGGAATCGCAAATCGCTGATCAATATCGCGCGGTCGGGTCGTTTCTCGTCCGACGTTTCCATCCGGCACTACGCGAACGAGATCTGGCATATCGACCCCGTCGGCGGTGAGCCCCTTGTCTGAGTTGCGGCTTGATCCCTCGCGTACGCTCGCGGTCTTTGGGCGATATGACGGGACGTGCGGAAAAGAATCGTATAGAGATCGCCGTGCGGCTCGTTTCGGCGATCCGGTCTCTTTTCGTCTGTTGATACCGCGTCAGATCGGCGCCTCGTCGGTTTCTTGCGTGGCGTTGTCCGGCGACGGAGAAAAACAAAAGACCTTCTCTCTTGCGTGGGAAGGTCTTTTCGGCGCGTCGGACGTGTTTTCGCTTGATTTGACCTGTGCTCTACCGGTCGGTCTCTGGTTCCTTTCGTTTGCCTGTGAGAGTGCGATCGGAGCCGTTTACGCACAGCGCATGTTCGACGGCGCGCTCGCATTCTCTTTGACTCCGCCCGACGAGCGGCGACGCTTTCAGTTGACGGTGACCGATTTCCCGGAGCGGAACGACCCCTCGGACGCCGGAGCCGTGTATCAGATCTTCGTCGACCGTTTCCGCC
>JAEEGL015601861.1_pt1 | contig 22206 bp, 20 predicted proteins | sample 9134231 | NCBI WGS metagenome assembly JAEEGL01 (sample SAMN16246548, study PRJNA631951) | gut metagenome | biome: gut microbiome; feature: rumen; material: fiber-attached | host: Bos | place: Iran: Karaj | collected 2018-10 | reverse complement strand
TCCACCGCCCTCATTGCTGAATATTTCCCCAATGACAAGATGTTCGGCTACCTGATGGAAGGTGAGATCAAGGCTATCGACAATGTCCTCAAGAACGCCCAGCGTCCCCTGACCGCCATCATCGGCGGCTCCAAGGTCTCCTCCAAGCTCGCCGTCCTGAAGAACCTCGTCGGCAAGGTCGACAACCTCATCATCGGCGGCGGTATGGGCTACACCTTCATCAAGGCCAAGGGTGGCAAGATCGGCAACTCCCTCCACGAGGACGAGCTCATCCCCGATGCACTCGAGATTATGCAGCAGGCCAAGGAGAAAGGCGTAAACCTCTGTCTATCAGTTGCTACCGTCTGCGGACAGGCCTTTGACAACGACACTCCCCGCAAGATATTCCCCATCGACGCTATCCCCGAGGACTGGGAAGGTATGGATGCCGCTCCCGAGTCCCTCGAGAACTGGAAGAAGATCATCCTGAGTTCCAAGACCATCCTCTGGAACGGCCCCGTGGGCGTGTTCGAGCTCCCCAACTTCGCCAAGGGCACCCTTCAAATCGCTGAAGACCTCGCCGAGGCCACCAAGGCCGGAGCCTACACCCTCGTGGGCGGCGGCGACTCCGTCGCAGCTGTCACCCAGATGGGCTATGCCGACAAGGTGAGCTACGTCTCCACCGGCGGCGGCGCAATGCTCGAAGCCATCGAAGGCAAGATCCTCCCCGGCATCGCCGCCATCCAGGACTAAGCCTTTCCTCCCCATAATGATGGGTCGGCGTCTTTCGCGCCGGCCCATCATTTTTTCCCGCCGCCACTGGTTTGCCCCTGCTCACCCCTGCCCGTTCCTGCCCCTTACCTTCGTTCTCCTCCTGGCCCGCCCCTGCCCACTGTTCTCCCTCCCGCCACACCGTCCCTCGCTCCGCACCTCATTGCCGTCACAGCTCTGATCCCTACCTTCGTTCTCCTGCCCTTCCGTCAATTGCCAGCTCCTCCTGGCCCTCCCCATCTCGTCCCCCATCCTGCCCCTCCGCCGTCGCAGCCCCGCTTTTCCTCACCGTTTTCGTTTGGCTCCTCTCACCGTCACAGGTCTGCTGCTCCCACCTTCCCCTCCCACCGCCACGGTACTGCTGCTCCCACCTTCCCCTCCCACCGTCACAGGTCGAATTTCAGGCCGACCACCTGTAACACCGATATGGCCTCCTAGGTGCCTGGAAGGCCGAACCACCGTCACAGGTCAAAGCCATCAAAATCGACCTGTGACACTCAGGGCGCAGAACGCCGGCATTCCCGGACTATCCTGTTACTGCATCTTGCGGAGAAGAACCTTGATTCCCGAAAGCATTCCGGGGCGGGCAAAAAGTATCATAATCAAAAGTACTTACGTGAATAAATGCAAAAAGATACGAATCTTAACTCAAAAAAGCATAAATCTTAACCTCGGTTACAAAAAAATCCCCCATATTGCGGCCATGAAAAGATTGGTAGATATAGTGTTCCCTGATGGGAGTTGCGGAACAGCGGCGCCTTACCACGTCAGTCTGGAAGGCCTTGAGTCCTCGGTCCTTTGCCGGGATGATAAGGATTATGACGCAATGATTAAGACAATGTGTGTCAGCGCGAGACGTAAGAACGTAGTGATAATCATCTTCGTTGTCGTCTCCAACCATGGTCACTCCGCCGTATTGGCTGCCTGCAGACAGGACGCAGAGGCTTATGCCGAAGAGGTGAAAAGGATATATTCGATGTGGTTCTCCCGCAGATATGGAGAGCGCGGGGTTATGAAAGGAGTTGATGCCCAGGCACTTAGCCTAGAGTCGAACAGCCATGTCCGCAATGCTCTGGCATATATTCCGAGAAACGCCATCGACAATGGATGCAAAGTGAATGAATACAGATGGTCAGGATACAGTGCCATGTTCCGGGGGAAGCCAAGGGTGGGAGTGAGGGCAGTGGCGGCGCTCAGCAAACGGGAATGTCACAGATTTATGCATACATCCGACGACCTCACCGGTGTCAGATGGGCGTTGGATGAACGTAATGAGTTGATTCCCGAGAGTTTCTGCGCCTGCTGGTATCTGGAACAGGCTTTTGAGAGCGACCAGTCCTATTTTATGAGGGTCATCGGCGGCCTCAATTCTTCCGAGATGCAATATGAGCTGGTGGATAAGCCGCGCAAGATGATGACAGATGGTGAGATGCTCCTTCAGGCCGAGGATCTGGCCTCGAGGTGGTTCGGAGCCAACCTGGCCAAGTTGCCGATCCCGAAAAAGATCCGCATTATCTCCAGTCTGTGGCGCACCTGCCACACAACAGTTTCACAACTGGCCAGGGTGTCCGGATTCAGCAGGGAATATGTCAGCGCAATCACCAGCCGCTGATCCCCGGATACCCTCGCCCCATTCTTCGTCCGCACCTCTCTTCTCTGCTTTTCTATGGGTGCTCCTCCTGTCCCTCCCGGCATCACAGTTCTGCTGCTCACATCTTCCCCTCCCACCGTCACAGGTCGATTTATACCTCGACCACCTGTGACACCGATATGGCTTCCCAGGCATCTGTAAGGCACTTTACGCGTCACAGGTCGAAGCACTGAAATTCGACCTGTGACGCTTAAGGTGGCAAAATGGTGGGTTTCTTTCGAGCTGAGAAGTTAACCGAGGACGAACTGGCCGTCGCGCATCGTGAGGGTGCGGTCGCACATTGCGGCAAGCTCCGGGTCGTGGGTGACGATGACTATGGTCTGGCCGAGACGGTCGCGAAGGGAGAAGAAAAGGTTGTGGATATCCTGTTTGGTGACGCTGTCCAGGTTGCCGGTGGGCTCGTCGGCGAAGAGGACCGCCGGATGGTTTACCAGGGCGCGGGCGATGGCCACGCGTTGCTGCTCTCCGCCGGAGAGCTCCGACGGCTTGTGCGTCAGACGCGAGGCAAGTCCCATTGATTCAAGAAGTTCCTTTGCCCGCAGCCTCGCCTCTTTCTCTGAGATTCCCCCAATAAGGGCGGGAATCATCACGTTCTCAAGGGAGGTGAATTCCGGCAGGAGGTGGTGGAACTGGAAAACGAAACCGATCTTGCGGTTCCGGAACTCGGACAGGGCCTTCTCGCCGAGTCCCGCCACGGCAGTGCCGTCTATCTCCAGAGTGCCGGCATCGGGAGTGGAAAGGGTGCCAAGTATCTGGAGCAGAGTTGATTTCCCCGCTCCGGAAGCTCCCACTATGGAAACGACCTCGCCCTGCGAGGCCTCAAAGTCGACTCCTTTCAGCACCTTCAGTGCGCCGAAACTCTTTTCAATGCCTTGTGCCTTTATGATGCTCATATCAACGTGTCCTCATAATCAGTGCAAACTTACGAAATTCTTCCGAGAAAACCTTCCTTTTGGCCCCCAATGCGTAACAGGTCGATTTTGATGGCTTTGACCTGTGACGGTGGTTCGGCATCCCAGGCCTCTGGGAAGCCATATCGGTGTCACAGGTGGTAGGCCTGAAATTCGACCTGTGACGGTGGAAGAGGGCGGAGGAGAGTAGCAGGCCTTTGACGCTGTGAAGAGCAGAAGAGGGAACGGTGGGGGGAACAGGAAGGGAACGATGAGGGAAACGGTGGGAGGAGCGGACCTGTTACGCAGCGGGGAGAGAGTCGGGAAGGGGAGGGAATCACTATGCAGAAGAGGAGGATTTGGGGAAGGAAGCGAGAAATGAAGAAGAGGAGAAACGGAGGAACGAAGCCGGAGTCGGGAAGGGGAGGGAATCAGTATGCGGAAGAGGAGGATTTGGGGAATGGAGCGAGAAATGAAGAAGAGGAGAAACGGAGGAACGAAGCCGGAGTCGGGAAGGGGAGGGAATCAGTATGCGGAAGAGGAGGATTTGGGGAATGGAGCGAGAAATGAAGAAGAGGAGAAGAGAGGGAGCGAGGGGAGGGGATGCGGAAATGAGATGGGCAGATGCGGGGGTGGGGAGGTGGCGAATAGGACGAAAAGGGGGCCCAAAAGAGCAGGGAAGGCAAAAATAGGGCTGTAAAGCGGGTTTTTTGGAATATTTATTGTAGCTTTGTAAGTTATTATAGATAGATTATGACAGACCTGCTTTTTATCCATTGGAATGTGGATCCGGTGATCTTCCGGCTGTTCGGCCTGGAGATACGCTGGTACTCGCTCCTTTTCGTGTCCGGCTTCATCATCGGCTGGTATATATTCAGATGGTTCTTCCGCCGCGAAGGCGTTCCCGAGAAGCTGCTTGACCCGCTTCTGTACACCCTGCTGATATGCACCATCGTGGGCGCCCGCCTGGGCCACTGCCTCTTCTATCAGCCGGACTACTACCTCGGCAGCTGGGAAGGCTTCTGGGAGATATTTATGCCCTGGAAGGGTGGCCTCGCCAGCCACGGCGGCACGATAGCCCTCGTGCTGGGTATGATCTGGTTTGCCCGCAAATATGGCAGGAAGGAAGGCTTCGACTTCTTCTGGCTGGTGGACAGGCTCTGCATCACGATATGCTTCGCCGGCGCCCTGATAAGGATAGGAAACCTCTTCAACTCAGAGATTTACGGCGACGTGACGACCCTCCCCTGGGGCGTGGTGTTCGAGCGCAACGGCGAGACCGAGCCCAAGCACCCCACCCAGATCTATGAGGCCCTGAGCTACATAATCCTGGGCCTTGTCCTCCTGTGGATGTATGTCAAGAAGATAGACCGCCTGAACCGCGGCACCATATTCGGCATATTCTTCACCGTCCTCTTCGGAATGCGCTTCATCATCGAGTTCATCAAGGAACCCCAGGTTGGCTTCGAAGAGAATATGGTCCTGAATATGGGCCAGCTCCTCAGCATCCCCTTCATAGTGGCCGGAATAGTAATCCTGGTCTGGAGCATCTTCAAGGGCAAGCCCTCGGCGATAGACAAGCCCCAGCCTGTCCATAACGCCCCCAAGCCCGCTCCCAAGACCAACAACGTGCACAGTTTGCAGAAATAATGATAAGAAGACTTTCAGTAGCGTTAATCCTTTCCCTGTCCCTGTGCCTGGCAGCGAGGGCCCAGTATGCTGAGAACCCTCCCCAGGACTCGGTGCAGACGGCCGTCCTCAGCCTTGAGGACGCCCTGCGCATCGCCCTGAGCGAAAACGTATCGGTGAAGGTCGCCGATATGGAAATCAAGCGCACCACCTATGCCAAAAGGGGCACATATGCCGCCCTCTTCCCCCAGATCAATGCCACCGGTTCCTACCAGAGGACCATCAAGAAGCAGATAATGTATATGGGCGGAGACGACGACAGTTCCTCCGAAGGCAAAGGAGGCGGCGGAATGGCGAGCATGTTCGCCTCGGCGATGGACCCCATCAACTATTACATCCAGGAGATAATCAAGGGCACCGGCCTGCTGATTCCTCCATATACCCCTCCCACCACGGACGAGACCCAGTCCAGTTCCTCGAACGAAGGCTTCGCAGTGGGCCGCTGGAACTCCTTCAACGGAGGCGTCAGCGCCGCAATGCCCCTTATCAACTTCCAGCTTTGGGAAAGCATATCCCTCGCCGGCAAGGCCTGCGAGCTGGCTGTGGAGCAGGCCCGTTCCTCGCGCCTTGAGACCGTCACCCAGGTCAAGCAGTCCTACTACGCGGTCCTTATGGCCAAAGAGGCCTTCAGCGTCTACAAGGACGTCTACGAGAACGCCGTCGAGAACTTCGGCCAGACCGAGAAGCGCTATATGGTGAAGAAAGCCTCCGAACTGGATTATGCCAGGGCCAAGGCCAATGTCGCCAACGCCATCCCCAACGTCTATAACGCCGAAAGCGCGGTGATCCTCGCCCTGTGGCAGCTCAAGGCCGTGATGGGCATAGACCTCGACACCGACATAGACACGATGGGCTCCCTTGGCGACTATGCCACCCATATGCTGTACGACATAACCGAAGGCGAAAGGGCCTCCCTGGACTACAACACCACGATGCGCCAGCTGGCCATCCAGGCCGAGCAGCTTGCCTCCACGGTGAAGATCCAGACCTATGCCAACCTCCCCACCCTGAGCGTCAACTTCTCCTACAGCATGAACGCGATGACCAACGATTTCAACTTCGCGGAATATCGCTGGACACCGTATTCCTTCGTGGGCCTGAGCCTTTCCATCCCGATATTCACCGGCCTTAAGAACCTCAACAGCGTCCGCCAGGCCAAGGTGCAGCAGCAGGAACTCGACCTGCAGAGGATCAACACCGAGCGCCAGCTGCGCATAGGCATCCGCCAGCACCTCAACACGATGGAAACGAATATGAAGAGCTATTACGCCGCCGGCGAGGCCGTGGAGATGGCCCAGAAGGCATATGACATATCGGAGAAGTCCTACAACGTGGGAAAGAGCACCATCACGGACCTCAACGACGCTCAGCTGGTCCTCACCCAGTCCAAGCTCTCCGCCTCCCAGGCGATATACAACTTTATGGTCGCCAAGGCCAATCTCGAGCAGATGCTCGGCCACGACTGGATAGACGACCAGGGCAACGTAGATTTGGAAAACAGGTAAGAATATGAAGAAAATAATTATAACTCTGTTAGTTGCAGTAGCGGCAACCGCCTGCGGCAACAAGTCCGCAAAAGACGGTGCCTCACAGGCAGCAGCCCCCGTGGCCGAGAAGGTCCCCGTAGTCGAGACCATAATCACCAGGGTGCAGGACGTCCCCCAGGAAAGCCTGTATTCCTCCACCGTCCAGCCCTTCGCGACGAACAACATCGTCTCCCAGACCTCCGGCCGCATCCGTTCGATCAAAGCCGAAGTCGGCGACTATGTCATTAAAGGCCAGGTGCTTGCCGAGATGGACCGCCTCCAGCTCGACCAGACCCGCCTTCAGATGATCAACGACAGCACGGAGCTCTCCCGCATCCGTGAGCTCCACGCCCAGGGCGGTGTCGCCCAGTCGGACCTCGAAGCCCTCGAGCTTGCCTACAACGTGCGCAAGTCCACCTACAAGAACCTCCTGGAAAACACCATCCTGCGTTCCCCCCTCACCGGATTCATATCCGCCCGCAACTATGACGCCGGCGATATGTATGCGATGTCGATGCCCATCTTCACGGTCCAGCAGGTCTATCCCGTGAAGCTGCTGGTAGGCGTGTCCGAGAGCGAATACACCCGCATCAAGAAAGGCGATGCCGTGACCCTCACCGTGGACGCCCTCCCCGGCAAGACCTTCACCGGCAGGATCAACCGCCTCTATCCCACCATAGACCCCGTCACCCACACCTTCAACGCCGAAGTCATAGTGACCAACGCCGACAAGGTCCTCCGCCCGGGAATGTATGCCAGGGTGAAGGTGACCTTCGGGATCAACAAGAGCATAGTGGTTCCTGACCAGGCCATCGTCAAGCAGGAAGGCACCGGCCAGAGGTTCATATATGTCCTGAACGAGGACGGCACCGTGTCGTACGTGCCCGTCACCCTGGGCCGCCATATGGGCACCGAATATGAGGTCACGGCCGGTCTCAAGCCCGGCCAGACGATAGTCTCCAAGGGTCAGGCCAATCTTAAGGACGGTATAAAGGTCGAGGTCAGATGAGTATCTACAGAACCGCAGTCAACAACCCGGTAACGACTTTCCTCGTTTTCCTGGCCTTCGCCATCCTGGGAGTTTTCTCGCTGACGAAGCTCCCCATCGACTTCTTCCCGGATATGGAGTCGAACGTCATCATGGTGATGTCGTCCTACCCGGGAGCGAGCGCCGAAGACGTCGAAACCAACCTTACCAAGGTGCTTGAGAACTCCCTCAACGGAGTCAGCTACCTGAAGGACCTCAGTTCCCAGTCCAGGGAAAACGTCAGTGTCCTAACGCTTGAATTCGAATATGGAATAGACATCGAGGAAGCCACCAACAACGTCCGGGACAAGCTGGATATGGTGAACTCGCAGCTCCCCGACGGAGCCTCCCTGCCGATGATCTTCAAGTTCAGCGCGGACGATATGCCGATTATGATTATGGCGGCCACGGCCGACCAGAGCGTCTCGGCGCTTGACAAGATCCTCGACGACGACGTGGCCACGCCCCTGGCCCGCGTGAGCGGCGTCGGCACCGTCTCCGTGGCCGGAGCCCCGAAGCGTGAGATACAGGTCTTCTGCGACCCCACGAAGCTGGAAGCATATGGCCTGTCCATCACCTCGCTGTCCGGAATAATCGCCGCCGAGAACAGGAATGTCCCCAGCGGCAGCATAGACATCGGCTCCGAAACCTACACCCTCCGTGTCCAGAAAGAGTTCTCCGACCCTTCGGAGCTCCTCGACCTGGTGGTGGGCTACAGCGGTGGCGGAGTCGTCTACCTGAAGGACGTCGCCCGCGTCTATGACGGCCTCGAGGAGAAGTCCCAGGAGTCATATACCAACGGAGTGCGCGGCGCCCAGATCATTATCCAGAAGCAGTCCGGCTCCAACACCGTGCAGGTTATCCGCAACGTCAAGAAGGCGATGGTGAACATCGAGAAGAACCTGCCTTCCGACGTGCACTTCACCACGGTGGTGGACAACTCCACGAACATCATCAACACCATCAACTCCCTGATAGAGACCATAGCCATAACCTTCTTCGTGGTTATGCTGGTGGTGTTCCTGTTCCTCGGAAGGTGGAGGGGCACGATAATAGTGGTGCTCAGCATCCCTATAGCCCTGCTCGCCTCGCTGATGTATCTGCTTGCCACCGGCAACTCGCTGAACATCGTCTCGATGTCCGCCCTCTCCATAGCGATAGGAATGGTGGTGGATGACGCAATAGTGGTCCTTGAGAACGTCACGACCCACATCGAGAGAGGCGAGAAGCCCAAGGAAGCGGCAGTCCACGGCACCGCCGAGGTGGGTATATCCGTCATCGCCTCCACCCTCACGATGCTGTGCGTGTTCCTCCCCCTGACTATGATAAAGGGTATGTCGGGAGTGATGTTCAAGCAGCTGGGATGGATCGTGAGCATCATTATGACCGTGTCCACCACGGCCGCCCTCACGCTGGTGCCGATGATGTGCTCCCAGATGCTCAGGCCCGACCGCAAGGTCTCCCGCGCCCACGAGATACTTTTCGGCCCCGTGAACCGTTTCCTCAACGCCATATCCTCCGGCTACTCGAAGGTCATCGCCTGGTGTATGCAGCACAAGAAGATAATCCTCGCTGCGGCCGTCGTGATATTCGCCGCAGTGGTGGTACTTCTCGGCCCCGGCCTCAAGACCGAGTTCTTCCCCCGCGCCGACCAGGGCCGTATGCAGGCCACCATCGAGCTGCCCATAGGCACCTCGCAGGATGTGACCCGCGACGTGGCTGAAAGGATATATCAGCGTATCCGTCAGGATGTTCCCGAGATCAAGGTGATGAGCTACCGCTTCGGCCAGGCCGACAGCGACAACGCCTTCGCCTCGATGCGAAGCAACGGAGCCTACCTCATCACGATGAACATCAATATCGGCAGTATGGAAGACCGTCAGAGGTCTGTCTTCGAGATTGCCGACATCATCCGTGCGGACCTTCGCGAATTCCCCGAGCTGAAGAAGTACAACGTCTCCGAAGGCGGCGGAATGGGCGGAGCCTCCACCGTGGTGCTGGAGATATATGGCTATGACTTCCAGACCACCGAAGCGGTGGCAAGGGACATACGCCAGAAGATGTTCGACGACCCTTCCTTCACCCAGGCCCTCATCAGCCGCGACCAGTATACTCCTGAGTATCAGGTGGATTTCGACCGCCAGAAGCTCGCCCTCAACGGCCTGAGCTCCACCACGGCGGCAGCCTCGCTGAGCGCCGCCATCAGCGGCTCGGTCGGCTCCTTCTACCGTGAAGCCGGAGACGAATACAACATCCGTGTCCGCTATGCCCCGGAATTCCGCCGCAGCATCGAGGACATCGAGAACATAATGGTCTACAACCAGATTGGCCGCGGAATCCGCATCAAGGAGCTCGGCACCGTGGTCGAGTCCAAGGTGCCTCCGACCATCGAGAGGAAGAACCGCTCCCGTCTGATCAAGGTCACAGGAATAGTCGCCAGGGGCAAGGCCCTGAGCGAGGCGGTTGCGGCCACCAACAGGATAATATCCGAATCCGAAATCCCCCAGGAAATCACCCCCGTCATAAGCGGAGACTATGAGGACCAGCAGGAGATGTTCGGAGACCTTATCCTCCTGATAGCCCTGATGATAATCCTGGTCTATATGGTTATGGCCTCCCAGTTCGAATCCTTTATGGGCCCCTTCGTCATTATGTTCTCCATCCCCTTCGCCGCTGTCGGCGTGCTGCTTGGCCTGTGGGCCACGGACACCGCCCTCGGCGTGATGGGTATGGTCGGTATAATAATCCTGGTGGGTATAGTGGTGAAGAACGGTATCGTGCTGATAGACTACACCATCCTCTGCCAGGAACGCGGTATGAGCGTGCGTGAGGCCTCCGTCACCGCCGCCAGGAGCCGTCTGCGTCCTATCCTTATGACGACCCTCACCACGGTGCTCGGCCTCCTGCCGATGGCCCTTGGCAGGGGAGAAGGTTCCGAGATGTGGCGTTCCCTGGGTATGGTCGTCTGCTGGGGCCTTAGCATATCCACCCTCATCACCTTGATAATAATCCCTACGGTGTACTGCGGTTTCACCGAGCACCGTGCAAGAAGAATAGCAAGGAGGCAGTCCAGATGAAAGCGATATTCATAGCCTACAACCAGGCCTACAACGAAGAGATCACCGCCCTGCTGGAGGAGTGCGGCCAGCGCGGCTTCACCAAGTGGGAAGACATAGGCGGCCGCGGCTCCCTTGACGGCGAGCCCCATCTCGGCAACCACGCCTGGCCCACCCAGAACCACGCCGTCCTGACGATGGTGGAAGACGAAAAGGTGGAAGACATAATGGACAGGCTCCGCCGCAAGGATCTTGCGAACCACGACCTTGGCCTCAAGGCATATGCCTGGAATATAGAAACTTACTTAAAATAAACGCATATGGTACAAATTGCTACAAACACCAACTTCGAAGATATCATCACCGGCCCCAACCCCGTCCTCGTGGATATGTGGGCAGTATGGTGCGGCCCCTGCCGCATGCTTTCCCCGACGGTTGACGACATAGCCGCCGAGCATCCTGAATTCACAGTCGTCAAGTGCAACGTCGACGACTGCGACGACATCGCCCTTCGTTTCGGCATCCGCAGCATCCCCACCCTCCTTTACATCAAGGACGGAGAGGTCAGGGACAGGACCGTGGGTGTGGTTTCCAAGGACGAGATCCTCGAAAGACTGGGCAAATTACTCTAAAACCACGCATATGAAAAGAATACTTCTTACGGCCATCCTCGCCCTGGCGAGTGCGGCCGCGGTTTCCGCGCAGCACATAGGAGAGACCCGTTTCGGCGTCCTGGGAGGCTTCACCTCCACCAACGCCCAGGGCAATCCCATCAGTGACGTGAAGGGCTTTGACGCCTCCAAGGTGGCCCTCTACCACGTCGGTGTCACGGCACAGCTTCCCCTGGCCCTTGGCATATCCCTGCAGCCCTCCCTCTCCTGGCAGATGAAGGGTGCGACCCTGGACAGCTACACGACCACGGGCGACGTGAAAGAAATCACCTCCACCCTGAACGCCAAGGTCGGTTACCTGGAGCTTGCCGCCCAGGTCCAGTATGGCCTGGACCTCCTCCTGTTCAAGCCCTACCTGCTGGCCGAACCTTTCGTAGGATATGCAATGTCTGTCAACGAGACCGTCTCCCAGTTCAACAAGGTCTCCAATGCCAAGGAAGTCCAGCAGCAGGTCAAGGCCTTTGCCAATTCCGCCCTTCCCCGTGTGGAATATGGCCTTGGCATAGGCGCCGGCATAGAATTCTGGCAGATGCAGCTCGCTTTCAAGTACTTCTGGAACTTCGGCAACCTCTACGACGGCAAGAACTACGTCACCGGCGAGCAGGTCAGCGAGCAGGTGAAGGGAGCCTTCGAGAACGGCAAGAGTTTCAACGGATTCAACATTTCCCTTACCCTTTTCCTCTTCTAGATGTACAAGGATATCCTGGAATATGTAGGGCCTGAAGCGGCCAGGGTGAATGATATGATATCGTCTTCGCTTCGCAGCGATATCGATCTTCTGACCCGTGCCAACGAGTCTGTTCTCGGGGGCGGCGGGAAGCATATCCGTCCCATTATGGCGCTTCTGGTGGCCAAGGCCTGTTCCGGCGGTTTCGTGACCGAAGACACCATACGCTTCGCCACTGCCTCCGAACTGCTGCACAATGCCACCCTCCTGCACGACGACGTGGCCGACAACAGCCCCGTGCGCCGCGGCCGTCCCACGGTTATGAACCTGATGGGCTCCCGGGCATCGGTGCTTCTTGGCGACTTCTGGCTGGTGCGGGCGCTGGACCGTATCCTCCAGTCCCGTTCCAACACGGACACCGTCCTCCGCCTCTTCTCCAAGACCCTTTCGGACCTTGCAGAGGGCGAGATGTTCCAGCTTCAGAAGGCCTCCCAGGGTGACACCACGGAGCAGGACTATCTCAGGATAATCTACAGCAAGACTGCCTCCCTCTTCGAGACTGCAGCCCTTTCGGCCGCCATCTCCGTGGGAGCCTCCCCCGAGCGGAAGAAAGCTATCCGCTCCTATGCGGTCAATGTCGGCAACGCCTTCCAGGTGAAGGACGACATAATGGATTACATAGGCGGCGAGGCGACCGGCAAGCCTGCCGGACAGGACCTTCTCGAGGGGAAGATAACCCTCCCGCTGCTGGGCGCCTTCAAGGCCTGCCCCGAGCGCGAGGCGAAGGTCCGCTCCAGCGTCGGCCAGATAACCGAGCACCCTGAGCTGCGTGCGGAAGTAGTTGATTTCGTGAAAGATAACGGCGGCTTCGACTATGCCGAACGCCGTCTTGGGGAATATGTGGATATGGCTGTAATAGCCCTCAAGACTTTGCCTGCCGGCCCTGCAAGGGAGCACCTTGCGGACCTGGCCAGGTTCACGGCAGAAAGGAAAGTATGAGATTCTCCGGCATCATAGGCAACGCGGACGTGGTTTCCGCCCTGAAGGGAATGGCCGACAGCGGCAGGATTCCCCACGCTATGATGCTCTATGAGAACGACGGCTGCGGAGCCCTGGCCATAGTCCTGGCCTTCCTGCAGTATCTGGCCTGCCGCGACAGGGACTCCGACTCCTGCGGCAAGTGCGTGACCTGCAATCAGGTGGAGAAGCTCATCTATCCGGGAATCCGTTTCACCTTCCCCGTCACTTCGGGCAGCAAGGTGGGCGGAGCGGTCAAGGACCTCACGTGCGATATGTTCTCCCCCTACTGGCGCGAGCTGGTGCTGCAGAACCCCTATTTCCTTGAGAGTGAGCTCTCTGCGGCCCTTGGCTTCGAGAAGAAGAGCGGCCTCATAGCAGTGGCCGAAGGCAAAGCCATATTGCAGAAGCTCTCCATAGCCAGCGTGACCCAAGGCTACCGTGCGATGGTCATATATCTTCCCGAAAAGATGAACCAGCAGACTGCGAATATGCTCCTGAAGGTCATCGAGGAACCATCCGAGGGGGATATATTCATAATGATAACCCACTCTCCCGAGAGCGTCCTGCAGACCATCTCCTCCCGTTGCCAGGCCATAAGGGTGCTGCCCCTTTCCCGCGAGGAAGTTGCCCGGGCCCTGGTGGATAAGTTCGGCAAATACCCTGAGGAAGCTGCAGTCGCGGCGTCGCTTTCAGGGGGAAGCATAGGCGCCGCCCTCCATTTCCTGTCGGAGCAGGAGGAGACCTCGGCGATGAGGGACATATTCAACGACCTCCTGGAAAGCCTTATGCGCAGGGACCTCGGGGCGGCCCTTGAGGCCGGCGAGGCAGCCGCGGCACTGGATTCCAGGGAGAAGCAGAAGATGTTCTGCACATTTGCAGGCGAGACGCTGCGCCGCATCTTTATGGTGCAGCAGGGACTGAGGGATATATCCGGCATCCCTCCGTCCGAGGCGGTTTTCATCGAGCAGGCCGCCTCGCGCCTGGACAGGACTTTCCCCCGCAAGGCGATGGAAATCCTCAGCAAGGCCGGGAACCTTATCGACCGCAACGTGTCCCAGAAGATGGTCTTCACCAATATGGTCGACAGGCTTTATATAAGTATTGAACGATGAACGACAACGAGAATATCAAATTCGACTGCAGCCGCGGCTGCACCGTGTCAGTCACCCCCGAAGGTGAAACCGTCTGCACCTACAGGCGCGGATGCTGCAAGCTCGAGGACTACGACTGGCTCGGCAACGTCCCGCAGGAGCAGTATGCCGACATATTTGAAGTGCGCTTCAAGAACACCCGCAAGGGCTTCTACCGCAACGGTTCCGGCCAGAGCATCAAGATGGGCGACCTGGTGATAGTCGAGGCCCAGAACGGCCACGACCTTGGAATCGTCACCCTCGAAGGTGCGGTGGTAGGCCGCCAGCTGCGGTGCAAGGGCGTGGACCCCGAAACCGCCGAACTGCGCAGGATCTACCGCAAGGCCAAGGCCTTCGACATAGACAAGTGGCAGGAAGCCATATCCCGCGAGCAGGACACTATGATCCGTGCCCGCCAGATAGCGGCCGAGCTCGGTCTTGAGATGAAAATCGGCGACGTGGAGTTCCAGGGCGACGGCACAAAGGCCATATTCTACTATATAGCCGACGGCCGCGTGGACTTCCGCCAGCTCATCAAGGTCTTCGCCGAGGAGTTCCGCATCCGCATAGAGATGAAGCAGATAGGCGCCCGCCAGGAGGCCGGCCTCATAGGCGGCCTTGGCGTGTGCGGCCGCGAGCTGTGCTGCGCGAACTATATCACTTCCTTCAAGAGCATCTCCACCGGCGCCGCCCGCGTCCAGGACCTTTCGCTCAACCCCCAGAAGCTCGCCGGGCAGTGCGGCAAGCTCAAATGCTGCCTCAACTATGAGGTGGCCACCTATATGGATGCCCAGGCCGGCCTGCCGAAGGTGAACGGCCCGCTGGAGTTCGAGGACGGCCTTGCCTACCTGGTGAAGACCGACATCCTCCGCCAGATAATGTACTTCTCCTACGACAAGGGTTCCCTGGTGGATATATATCCCCTCGACCCGGACGAAGTGCGCGAAGTCCAGAGGATGAACCGCGAAGGCATAAAGCCCGAGTCCCTCAAGCTGGAGCCGGAGCCCAACGTGCCCGAATTCGTCAGTGCCGTCGGAGACGACAGCATAAGCCGTTTCGACAGCCAGCTCCGTTCCAGGAAAAAGAAGAAGAACCGTAACAGGAACAAGGGCAATGGGTCACGGTAAGCTTCGCAAATTCGCTGAGAATGAGACCTTCCGCTGCCTTGTGCAACCCTCCTATGAGGAGGTGGTCGCATCCAAGGAAGGCGGGCTGGTGCTTCGTGACCATCCCCTGAAGGGGCGCTGGAACGGGATGTTTTCCGCTGAGGCTCCAATAGTGCTGGAGCTTGGCTGCGGCAGGGGAGAGTATACCATAGACCTTTCCCTGCGCATCCCCCAGAAGAACTATATCGGCGTGGACATCAAGGGCGCAAGGCTCTGGAAAGGGGCGAAATATGCCACTGAGCACGGTCTTGGCAATGTCGCTTTCCTGCGCACCCGCATCGAGTTCATCGAGTCGTTCTTCGCCCCCGGAGAGATCAGCGAGATATGGCTCACTTTCTCCGACCCCCAGCTGAAGAGCGAGAACAACCGCCTCACCTGTCCGCGATTCCTGGAGAGGTACCGCAAGTTCCTCGCCCCCGGCGGCGTGGTGCACCTCAAGACTGACAGTATGTTCCTCTATCAGTATTCCAAGGCTGTCGCCGAGGCCTCCTCGCTGGAGGTCCTGTATGCCACCGAGGACCTGTATGGTTCCTCGCCCCGCATCGACGTCCCCTCCCTGTATGAAGTCCAGACCTACTACGAGCGGATGTTCCTCTCTATGGGCCTGAAAATAAAGTATTTATCCTTCCGCCTTGACCACGACGGGCCGTTTGTCACCCCCGAATTCGATGCCAAGTACTGGAAGGCCGTCGAGGGTCCCCGACGCACCTTCGACCATAACCCCCAGCCGAGCAATGGAAAGTGAGTACCTCAGCGGAGTGCCGCAGCCGGCCGAGCTGCCGTCCCCGGAGGAAATATCGGTCCCCGAGGTGCTGGCGTCCTTTGACGCCGGCCAGGTAGACCTCATATGCGTGCTCGGTCCCACGGCCTCGGGCAAGACCCGCTATGCCGTGCAGCTGTGCCGTCAGATAAACGCCCTGAGTGGCCGTCCCCGCGCGGAGATAATCTCCGCCGATTCGCGCCAGGTCTACCGCGGGATGGACATAGGAACGGGCAAGGATCTGGATGAGTATCAGGAGATTCCCTATCATCTTATAGATATAGTCCCTGCCGGTTCCCGGTATAACATCTACGAGTATCAGCAGGATTTCGAGAAGGCCTGGAAGTCGATTGTCAGCCGTGGGGGAGTGCCCGTCCTTTGCGGAGGGTCCGGGCTCTATATCGAAGCCGCGACCTGCGGTTATATGCTTCCCCAGGTGCCGCCGAACCCCGGGCTCCGCGCCGAGCTCGAGCAGGAGGACATAGAGGAGCTGCGTGAGAAACTTTGCGAGATCCGCCCAGTCAGCGACCCTTCCGTGATGGAGTCCAAGCGCCGCCTGATCCGCGCCCTCGAGGTGGCCTTCTATGAGCAGGAGCACCCCGTGCAGCGCACTGCCTCCCTGCCCAAGAACGTCTATTATATAGGCACCCTGGTCTCCCGCGAAGACCGCGTCGCCCGCATCGACCGCCGCCTTGACGAGCGCCTCGCCGCCGGAATGATCGACGAGGTCAAAGGCCTGATAGAGAGCGGCATATCCCCATCCGACCTGGTCTACTACGGCCTCGAATACAAGTTTGTCACCCAGCACGTCCTTGGCATCCTCTCCTTCGACGAGATGCGTTCGCTGCTGGCCAATGCCATCCACCAGTTCGCCAAGCGCCAGATGACCTGGTTCCGCGGAATGGAGCGCGACGGCCTGTCCATCCACTGGGTTGACCCCGCCTCCAAGTCTGTCATTCTGAGCCCCGAAGGGGCGTGAGAATCTAACCCTCCCCAGTTATGCCTAAAGCAAAGAGCAAGATACAGATAAGCAACCGCCGTGCCTCGTTCGACTACGAGTTCCTGGAGACCTACACCGCCGGTATCGTCCTGTGCGGCACGGAGATAAAGTCCATCCGTGCCGGCAAGGCCTCCCTCGCCGACGCCTACTGCTATTTCGACCTCCACGGCCAGCTCTATGTCAAGGGAATGAACGTCGCCCAGTACTTCTGGGGCTCCTGGGGCCAGCACGAGCCTGCACGCGACCGCAAGCTCCTCCTCACCAAGCGCGAACTGCGCCACCTGCGCCAGGCCGTCAAGGAAAAAGGTCTCACCATCACCGCCGTGAAGCTCTACGTGGCCGACAACGGCTATGCCAAGCTTCTCATAGCCCTCGCCCGCGGCAAAAAGGAGTATGACAAGCGCCAGACTATCAAGGAAAAGGACATCCGCCGCGAGCTCGACCGCTCCGGCTACTGATCCCGCACCGGCGGTCAGTTCGCTCAGGCGATGATGCCGAGGCGGCGGAAGATGGCGGCGAGGCGGTCGATTGCGGTGTCGACCTGCTCACGGGTGTGGGTGGCCATCAGGGCGAAGCGGATGATGATGGAGTCTTCCGGAACGGCCGGCGGGATGACAGGCGTTATGAAGACGCCATCCTCGAGGGCCATCTTGACGGCAGTGAGACATTTTTCCATATTGCGCACGAACAGGGGGATTATCGGTGACTGTGTGTGACCGATGTCGAATCCTTCTTCCCTGAAGCGTCTGTGCGCGTGGAGGGTGACGTCCCAGAGGTTCTGAAGGCGCTCGGGCTCGGACTGCATAATGTCCAGCGCAGCGCTCACCGCGGCCACACTTGCCGGCGGCATGCTGGCGCTGAAGATCAGCGAGCGGGAGTTGTGCTTGAGGAAGTTGAGAACGTCGTGGTCGCCGGCGATGAAGCCGCCCAGCGAACCGAATGACTTGGAGAAGGTGCCCATTATGAGGTCCGTCTTGTCGGTGAGGCCGAAGTGGTCCGCAGTGCCGCGGCCGTCGCGTCCGAAGACGCCAAGGCCGTGGGCGTCGTCCACCATAACGGCGGCGTTATATTTCTCGCACAGGTCAGTGATCTGCGGCAGAGGGGCAAGGTCGCCTTCCATCGAATAGACACCGTCCACGACGATGAGTTTCGGGGCGTCGGCGGAAACCTTCCTGAGTTTTGCCTCGAGTCCTGCCATATCGTTGTGGGGGAATTTATATACCTTGCTCCATCCCAGGCGGCTGCCGTCGATGATGCAGGCGTGGTCCAGGGCGTCCAGGAACACGAATCCGTCCCTGAAAGCGAGGGCTGAGATCACACCCAGGTTGACCTGGAAGCCGGTGCTGTAGGTCACGGCTTCTTCCTTGCCCACGAAGCGGGCTAGCTTTTCTTCAAGTTCAAGATGGATATCCAGCGTGCCGTTGAGGAAACGCGACCCGCTGCAGGAGGTGCCGTATTTGCGTATGGCGGCGATGGCTGCCTCTTTGAGGCGGGGATCGTCGGAAAGGCCGAGATAGGAGTTGGAGCCGAACATCATCACGTCACGGCCCTGCATCCTGACCACAGGGTCCTGTCCGGACTCGATGGGGCGGTAATATGGATATATTCCCTGGGCCTTCACCTCGTCCGCCAGGGTATACTGAGCACACCTGTTCTTAAGTGTTAGGTTCATACACGTCAATTTGGGAGTGCGAATTTACGAAAAAAATCGCTAACTTAGCAGTTTAATATATGAAGATATAGATAATATGACAATAGAAATGGAGAGAAAAGAACTGCCTGTGCTGCTTCTGACAGGCTATCTGGGGAGCGGGAAAACCACCCTTCTGAACAGGATCCTGAGCAACCGCCGCGGCATCAAGTTCGCGGTGATAGTCAATGATATAGGCGAGGTGAACATAGACTCCGACCTCATCGAAAAGGGAGGAATCGTGGGTCAGGGAGACGACAGTCTCGTGGCCCTGCAGAACGGCTTCATCTGCTGCACCCTGAAAATGGACCTCGTGGCCCAGCTGGACGAGCTGGCCAAGATGAACAGGTTCGACTATATAGTCATCGAAGCCAGCGGAATATGCGAGCCTGCGCCCATCGCCCAGACCATATGCTCCATCCCCCAGCTGGTCCCCCAGTATATGGCCTCGACTGCCATCCGCCTCGACTGCATAGTGACCGTCGTGGACGCCCTGCGTATGAGGGACGAGTTCGGCTGCGGCGATGCCCTGCGTAAGGAAGACATAGGCGAGGAAGACCTCGAGAGGCTTGTCATCGAGCAGATCGAGTTCTGCAATATGGTCCTCCTGAACAAGGCCTCGGACGTGGCCCCCGACGAGCTGGCCAAGGTCCGTGACATAGTCCACGCCCTCAACCCCAAGGCCGTTATCCTCGAATGCGACTATGGCGACGTGGACCTGGATAAACTCCTGAACACCAACCTGTTCGACTTCGACAAGGTGGCCACCTCAGCCGCCTGGATAGCCGCCATCGAAAACGGCGAAGAAGACCACGATGACGATGACGACGATGATGACGACCACGATCATCATCACCACCACCATCACCACCACCATCACCACGATGAAGGCGAAGCCGAGGAATATGGCATAGGCACCTACGTCTATTACCGCCGTCCCGCCCTGGACCTCAACAAGTTCGACAATTTCGTCGCCCGTTATTGGCCCAAGGAGATAATCCGTGCCAAAGGCCTGTGCTATTTCTACGACGAGCCCGACAAATGCTATCTGTTCGAGACTGCCGGAAAGCAGAAGAGCATAAAGGACGCCGGCTATTGGTTCGCCACTATGCCCGAGGACAGGCTTGAGGACCTGATGGCCCGCGACAAGAATCTCCGCCGGGACTGGGACCCCGAATATGGAGACCGTATGATCAAGATAGTCTTCATCGGCCAGAACCTCCGCAAGGAGCTCATAGAAGAGCTGATGGACAGTTGTTTAGCTGAATAAGGAATATGAAAGTAGCAGTAGTCGGCGTTACCGGCCTGGTAGGTACCAGGATGAGGGAAGTGCTCGAAGAAAGGCATTTCCCGGTGAGTGAATTCCTCCCCGTAGCATCGGAGAGGTCGATAGGAAAGATGGTCCCTTTCTGCGGGAAGGAATATGCTGTGATGAGCGCTGACGACGCCATCGCCGCCCGCCCTGACCTGGCGATATTCTCCGCCGGCGCCGCGGCCTCCCGCGAGCTTGCCCCCCGCTTTGCCGCGGTCGGCTGCCGCGTGGTGGACAACTCCTCCTGCTGGCGCCAGGACCCCACCAAGAAGCTGGTGGTCCCGGAGATCAACGCCGATGTCCTCACCGCCGACGACTATATAATCGCCAATCCCAACTGCTCCACCATCCAGATGGTTGTCGCCATCGCTCCCCTTCACCGTAAGTATGTGATAAAGAGGATAGTGGTGAGCACCTACCAGGCCGTGACCGGCTCCGGCATAAGGTCCGTCCGCCAGATGGAAGCAGAAAGGGCAGGTGCGAAGTGGGGCGAATATGAAGCCTTCTACAACTACCCCATCGACCGCAACGTCATCCCCCACATCGACTCCTTCCTGGAAAACGGCTACACCAAGGAAGAGATGAAGATGGTCAACGAGACCCATAAGATCCTGGGCGACAACTCGATAGGCGTGAGCCCCACCACAGCCCGCGTCCCTGTCATCGGCGGCCACAGCGAGTCCATCAACCTCGAGTTCGGCAAAGACTTCACCCTTGAGGAGATATGGGACATATGGCGCCACACCCCCGGTGTCACCGTCCAGGACGACCCGTCGAAGAACATATATCCTATGCCCCTGTATGCCCTTGGCAAAGACGACGTGTTCGTAGGCCGCCTGCGCCGTGACCCTTCGGTGCAGTATGGCATCAACTTCTGGTGCGTTTCCGACAATATCCGCAAGGGAGCCGCAACCAATGCCGTCCAGATAGCCGAGGCGCTTCTGGCCAAGAACCTCCTTCCCCGATGAAAAATGTAGCAACCCGATACGGCGTCTCCACCCTGGGCCTCGTCTTCGTGGCCCTTGGCGTGGGCATCTCCATAAAGTCCAACCTGGGCATTGCGCCCCCTTCCTGCCCTCCGACCATCCTCAACCTGCAGTGGCAGGCCATATCCATAGGCACCTTCACCTGGATGATGCACCTGGTGTTCATCGCCTTGCAGGCCCTGGTGCTCCGCAAGCGGTTCAAGCTGCGCTACCTGATGCAGATTCCCGCCGCCTTCGTGTTCGGCTATATGTGCGACGGCGCCATATGGCTTTTCGACGCATTGGCCTCGCCTGCAACCAATTACGGCGTGCAGATCCTGCTCAGCCTGGTGGCCGTGGTGCTGACTGCAATAGGCATCAAACTGGAGGTCATAGGCAATGCCTGGATCCTTGCCGGCGACCAGACCGTGGCCGTCCTCGCGGACGAACTGCATATGTCCTTCAGCACCTTCAAGGTCATCTTCGACATATTCCTGGTGGTGATTACAGCCGCCTTCTCCTGGGTCTGCTTCCACCTCCTCACCGGCAACGGCACCACTATGGTCATCCGTGAAGGCACCCTCATCCTCGCCATCCTCACCGGCATATGCATGAAGGCGACCGACCCTCTGGTCGACCGCCTTTTCAAACGAGTGGATTTTTCTGATTGACAGTTCGTTACACCCTCTGGCCGTCCTTGAGTTTCTTCTCAAGGGCCTCCATGTCGTTGTGCTAGAGTTCCCAGCCGGGTTCGTAGTCGCGGGTGAAGAGGGCGGAGGCTTCAGGGGAAGGATTCACCAACTCACCGGACACGGGATTGACGGCGATGGAAGCGCCGACGCGCTGGGCGATGTTGCCGAGTTTGACCGGCTCGAAAGTGGTTTTGGTAGCGGAAGGTTTGGGACCGGTGCAGGCTGCTGCGAGGGCAAGCAATGCTGCAAATGCGATTATCCTTTTCATAGTAATGATGCGCTGTCTGAATCAAGATAAAGGTAAGATTTGGCGTGGGTGCGGAGCACGCTCGCGGGGCATGATTCCGTGACGGGACCCTGCACTGCGGCGCGAACTGCCGCCGCTTTGGTTGGGCAGGGAACGATGCAATACATGCTCTCGGCAGCCGTCAGAGCCGGGATAGTAAGCGTGAGCGCATGGGTCGGGACCTGCTCTACCGAATCGAAACATCCGTCGTGTACCTGCTGCATCCTGCAGACATCGTCCAGAGGGACAATCTTCACG
>JAEEGL012666485.1_pt1 | contig 22206 bp, 17 predicted proteins | sample 9134231 | NCBI WGS metagenome assembly JAEEGL01 (sample SAMN16246548, study PRJNA631951) | gut metagenome | biome: gut microbiome; feature: rumen; material: fiber-attached | host: Bos | place: Iran: Karaj | collected 2018-10 | reverse complement strand
CCGATATCCTTCATAGCGGTCGCGGTGCTGGTTCCAGTAGAGGCTGGCGTTCAGGTGCATCGGGCCCTGTCTGGTCTGACCCTGAATGGCTGAAAACCACTTTGTGGTGTGCTCATACTGCTCGTCGGCCTGCCATTTCGGTGAGGCCCAGAACGTGCTTGAGCCCCAGCCTTTATCCGATAGTCCCACGTGCCAGTTCAACCTCACTGCTCCGTCTTCATACTGTCCTTGATAGAATCCCTTTGTTCCGCTGAAGTCCGTATTCAACTTCCCCGCCTTCGACCGGCTCCATCCGTCGCTACGGGAGTAGTTGGCGGAGAAAGAAGAGGTAAGTGAAGAGGTGAGAGGTAAGAGGTGAGAGGTGAGAGAATACCTTCCTCCGACATTGCCATATCCATACGATCCCCCCTCCGCATGCAGAGTAATGTCCTGAACTCTCTGTCTCCCTGATTCCCTGTCTCCCTGAACCGTCACCACATTCACCGCTCCCACCAGCGCCGATGTCCCATAAATCCTCCCCGCAGGTCCTTCAATCACCTCTATCCTCACGATATCGTTCAGGTCTACAGGCAGATCCATCGCATTGTGGCCCGTCTGTGGGTCACAGATATTGATGCCGTTCAGCAGCAGGATGATTTGTTCGGAAGTGCCGCCTCTGATTGAGATATCCGTCTGCGCACCAATCGGTCCTCGCTGACGGACATCCACGCCAATGGCGTATTTCAACAGATCGTTAATACTTTGTACAGGTGCCTGCGCAATATCCGCACGGTCCAGTACAGTCACCATTCTCGCAGCCTGACTCTTCGTCAGGGGTGCCCTGGATCCAGTCACGCTGACTTCCTCGAGCACCATCTCTCGGGCTGTTGTCATCGCTGCCGAGTCCGTCACCACAGGATCTGTGCTGACGCTCTCTGCCGAGGCGTAGGTCAGCGTCGCCACTGAGAGCACGCTGCACACCACCTCCCTGCCTAAACAGGCGAAAAGCGAATATCCCTTGTTTCCGAACTGCCGGAACACGAGTACCGCCCGCTTCATTTTGAATCTTGGTTTGTACATAGTTGAATTATTCGCATGCAAAATTAATCATTTTCCGGGGAAAAGGGTAAAATGTTGTTTATAAATTTGCTATTTTGATTGATTATGACTAACTTTGCAGCGCAAAAAACAAATTACTTATGAGGAAACGTCTATTTTTGTGCCTGTTTGTGACATTGCTGACGATACCGGCATGTGCGCAACAACTGATGCAGCATCCCTGGCAGGGGAAGCGTGTGGCTTATTTTGGTGATTCGATTACTGACCCGAGGGTAACAGCCTCGAAGACGAAATACTGGGGATTTCTGCAGGAATGGCTTCAGATAGAGCCGTATGTATATGGCGTGAGCGGCAGACAGTGGAATGATATCAAACGACAGACCGACCAGCTGAAGGCGGAGCATGGAGACGAGGTGGATGCCATCCTGATTTTTATGGGTACCAACGATTATAATGCGGGTGTGCCCATCGGTGAGTGGTTTACGGAGAAAGAGGAACAGGTGATGGCGGGTATTCATGAGCCGAAGCATCTGGTAAACCGCAAGCATCGCTATCCCGTAATGAGTGACGAGACGTATCGTGGTCGTATCAACCAGGCGTTGGATTATCTGAAGCGTACGTATCCCACGAAGCAGATAGTGCTGCTGACACCTATCCATCGTGCGCAGTTTTATTCCAGCGACCGAAACTGGCAGCCGCGCGAGGATTATACGAACAAGTGTGGGGAATATATTGATGCGTATGTGCAGTCGGTGAAGGAGGCAGGCAGTCTTTGGGCAATGCCCGTGATCGACCTGAACGCCCTTTGTGGACTCTATCCGCTGATGGACGAGATGGCGCAGTTTTTCAAAAATGCAGAAATCGACCGCCTGCATCCGAATGATGCGGGGCATGAACGGATGGCAAAGACCATCATGCAGCAGTTAATGGCACTGCCTATTTTCTGATATAGTCGACAAAGGAATAGCGGAAGTCGTGACGGTCATCAATGGGATGGTCTTCACGACTTTCTTTTTGCCAGTCGTCTTCGTAGGGCGGGAAAAAAGTGTCGGCTTCGGCAGGGATGTCGTCGATCTCCGTGAGACAGAGACGGTCGGCGAGTTTCAGGGCCTGGCGATAGACCGATGCACCGCCGATAATGTAGATGTCCTCGTCGGGAGTGCAATGCTTCAGGGCTTCTTCGAGACTGGGATAAACGTCGCAACCCTCAAACGTCTTAGCGCTGCGGCTCAGGACGATGTTACGACGGTTGGGTAGGGCTCCCTTGGGTAAGGAGAGGAAGGTGTTGCGTCCCATGATGATCGTGTGACCCGTGGTGAGGGCCTTGAAACGCTTCAGATCATTAGGGAGCCAATATATCAACTTGTTCTGATAGCCGATGGCCCGGTTTTTCGCCACTGCTGCGATGATACTAATCATAACTATTCACTATTCACTAATCACTATTCACTCTTCACTAAACACTCACTTCTGCCTTGATATGTGGGTGGGGATCGTAACCAACGAGTTCGAAGTCCTCGTACTGGAAATCGAAGAGGCTCTTGACGTCGGGGTTGAGTTTCATCTGGGGCAGGGGACGAGGCTCACGGGTCAATTGGAGCTTCGCCTGCTCGATGTGGTTCAGATAGAGATGGGTGTCGCCTGTGGTGTGGATGAAGTCACCGGCCTTATAACCTGTGACCTGAGCCATCATCTGCAAGAGGAGGGCGTAAGAGGCAATGTTGAAAGGTACGCCGAGGAAGGTGTCTGCCGAGCGCTGATAGAGTTGCAGCGACAGACGGTCACCCGCCACATAGAATTGGAAGATGGTATGACACGGGGGCAGCGCCATCTCGTTGACTTCTGCCACATTCCAAGCAGAGACAATCATACGACGGGAGTAGGGATTGTTCTTCAACTGATCCAACACATATTGAATCTGGTCGATGGTGCCGCCTTTATAGTCGGGCCACGAGCGCCACTGGTGACCATAGACGGGGCCCAGCTCGCCGTTTTCGTCGGCCCACTCGTTCCAGATGCGGACACCGTGCTCCTGCAAGTATTTCACGTTGGTGTCGCCTTTCAGAAACCAGAGCAACTCGTAGATAATCGACTTCAGATGGAGTTTCTTCGTGGTCAGCAGGGGGAAACCGTCGTCGAGGTTATATCGGCTCTGAGTGCCGAAGATGCTGATGGTACCTGTGCCTGTACGGTCGCCTTTTTCCGTGCCTTCCGTCAGGATGCGGTTGAGGATGTCGAGATATTGTTTCATTTATTTGACTTTAGATTTTTGACTGTAGACTATAGATTTTAGATAATATTTCCACTGATTCAGTGGGGAGGTGGGTGGTCTTGATGCGCCAAGGCTTCGGGTAGAGATTGTTGGCGCGGTTGCCAATATTCTTTGCGGGACCGAGAGGGACACCTTTGTAGGTGACGGTGATGAGGCCACGAGGGGTATCTGCAGGCAGCACGAGAGCCTCGCCACGCAGGTATTTCAGAGCCTCGGAGTAGGAAAGGTCAGACCCACCCCCATCCCCTCCCGAGGGGAGGGGGGATTGAATACATTTGAGTTTCGCTATTATTGCAGGAGTGATTAAACTCTCCTTCCCTTGGGAGGAAATGGAGGTGGGTTTGCGTAATGCACAAACAAAGAGTCCTTCACTCTGGGTGATGCCGGGGATGAAACGATAGACGGGAGCGTTGAAGCCGGGAAGCAGGGAGCCCGTGATGTTCCACGAGGGGTCGGTAGGGATGGCGATGGGCTCGGCATCGTAGGTGTCGATGATCCAACGTACGTTTTCCTCGTTCTCCTTTGTGTTGAAGGTACACGTACTATAGATGAGGACGCCACCCGGATTCAGACACTCCCAGGCATCGGCTACGATGTCACGCTGCAGACGCCAGCATTTCTCGACATTCTGCAGACTCCACTCACCGATGGTGGCAGGATCCTTTCGGAACATCCCTTCGCCGGAGCAGGGCACATCGCAGAGAATCAAATCAAACTTCACCTTGGCCTTGCGGAAGTCACGTGGATAATTGTTGGTGACGATGCAATTGGGGGCACCCCATTTGGTGATATTCTCTAAAAGGATTTGCGCACGTGAGGGGACGGGCTCGTTGCTTACCAGCGTGCTTCCCTCAGGCAATACGCTACGCATCGCTGTAGATTTGCCACCAGGAGCCGCACAGAGGTCAAGTGCATTTAGAGGTGAGAGGTAAGAAAGACTACGGGTAGGCGAGCTTTGCTCAGGAATGGTGAGAGGTGAGAGATTACTCAATTCCCTGAGGATGTGGGTGATGAACATCGAGGCAGCCTCCTGAACGTAGTAGCAGCCTGCATGGAAAAGGGGGTCGAAGGTGAACTGGGGACGGTCTGAGAGGTAGATGCCCTCGGGACACCAGGGGACGGGATTTAGTTGAGAGTTCTTGTGTCCCTCCTGTGGAGCGGTAGCAAACTCTAAACTCTCAACTCTCAACTCTAAACTTTTTTGGGGGTTGAGGCGGATGCTGACTGGGGCTTCCTCGTTGAAAGCCTCCAAGTAGCTGTTGAAGCGCGTCTCGCCCATCAGTAGCCTTGTCTCACGGATGAAATCCTCAGGTAGATTTGCCATTTACAGCGCAAAATTACGAAAAAACGAGGGTAAAACAAAAAAAAATAAGGGAAAAACACTATCTTTGCAACTAATTTCTGATTTGTCACGTCAAACAGGTGTAGAATTCAAAAAACAATTGAGATATGAAAAAGTATTTAATCGCAATCACCATGATGCTCGCCCTCGGGATGAACGCCCAGGCCGCATCGCAGAAGCATCGCCACACGCCCCGTACGGAGCAGGTGGACTCTACTAAGAACAATCAGGATGCAATCGAGGCCTTCTCTGACACCACCTCTGCTGATTCGGAAGATGCTGAGGACGATCAGTACATCACCCACCGTCACCGCACCACCTATACGACCAGCAGTGACGTAAAGGAACTCAAGGAAGTGATGGAAGGCGTAGGTGGTATCTTTGGACCAATGTTGGCTGTGGGCATCGTCGCTTTCGTTGTCATCTTCTTCCTGCTCCCGCTGCTGATCATCGTCACGATCATCTATTTCGTGAACAAGAACCGCAAGGAGCGTTACAAGCTGGCGCAGATGGCCATTCAGAACGGACAGCCTATCCCCGATGATATCCTGAAAAATCAGACGTCTTCCTCCATGAGTGGCAATGACTATCAGACAGGTGTCCGTCAGATGTTCACAGGCGCTGGCCTGGCCATCTTCTTGGGACTCCTGATCGGTAAGATAGGTGTTGGCATCGGTGCCCTCGTGTTCTTCATCGGCCTGGGCAAATGGTATATCGCCCGTCAGTCGGGTAATACGGGCAACGACCCTCTGAACAATAATAATTCGAATCAATTTAATAACAATTCAAATAATCGCAACTATGAGTAAGAGATTAATGCGCTCTAATGACAGAGTAATAGCAGGTGTGTGTGGCGGTATAGCTGAATACCTGGAGTTCGACCCCGTGATGGTCCGCATCGCATACGCTTTCCTCACCATATTCACCGCCTTCTGTGGTTTGATTTTCTACATTGTGCTGTGGATGTGTATGCCCGAAAAAAGACTCTACTAAATGGCTGAACTCAACGACATAGCCTTAGTGACGCAGGTGGCTGTATTCCACAACAAGCGGGCATTCGACCAGCTTGTCAGGAAATACCAGTCGCCTGTGCGTCGGTTCTTCCTGAACCAGACACTGGGCGATGAGCAGTTGAGTGACGACCTGGCACAAGATACTTTTATCAAGGCCTATGTGAACATTACGAAATTCAAGGGGCTCTCGAGCTTTTCCACCTGGCTGATGCGCATTGCCTATAACGTGTTCTACGACGATGTGCGGGCGAGAAAGCAGACGGAAGATGTCGATACCTCGATATCGGCGCTCAGACAAACGTCATCGAATGGTGATTCCAACCTGAAGATGGATATCTACGCCGCCCTTGCCCTGTTGAAGCCTGACGAACGCACCTGTATCACGCTGCAGCTCATCGACGGCTATCCCATCGAGCAGATCAGCAAGATCACAGGCATTCCCGATAACACGGTGAAATCACACCTTAGGCGAGGCAAGGAGAAAATGACGATCTATTTAAAACAAAATGGTTATGACCGATAAAGATAATATCATATTAGAGGATTTCTTCAAACAGGCTGCTCAGCAGCAGATTGAGGATAATGGCTTTACCGAGCGGGTGATGCAGAACCTGCCCAAGACGAATACCGTCCGCAGACTGTCGCGTCTGTGGAGTTTGTTCTGTATCTTGGTAGGTGTGGGACTGTTCTTTGCCTTCGGAGGCTGGCAGGTGCTCCAGGGGCTTTTCTTTGGTGGCCTCCGCATGCTGTTAGGCTGGTTAGAGGTGTTTGCTCTGACGGCACCCACCACCGAGATCGACATCAATTTGTGGTTTGTTCTTCTGCTGGCGGCGTTTGTATTAGTTTTCCTGCCTTATCAAACATACCGTAAGTTGTCTGCAACACTCTGAACTCCGTACGACGGTTTAGCTGGTTGCACGGCTCCTGTTGTTCTTCGGGAAGGGCGGTGATAAATTCTTCGGTCAGTTTATCACCTTCCTTGAGGAACGGATATCTTTCGGCCACTCTCTTCTTAATCGTTTTCGGCATACCCTCACCGTAGCCCTTCGGCGTCAGACGGTCGGCGGCGATGCCGTGTTGTATCAGGTAGCGCACCACACTCTCGGCACGCTGTTGCGACAATCGTTCGTTGTATTGGTCAGAACCCTTATAATCGGTATGGGCAGAGAGCTCGATGGTGATGTGCGGATTCTGATTGAGCAGTTCCACGAGTGAGTCGAGGGCCAACGACGACTCGGGACGCAGGGTGGCCTTGTCGAAGTCGTAGAAGATATTCTCAATCAGCACGGGGGCGGTGATGTTGTAGAGCGGGAACTGCAACACGTATTCCTCCGATGCCTTGACAGGAGCCACGCGAAGCTGCTGCTGATGGTTGAGATAGCCCTTGCAGGAAGCCATCAGTACATAGTCGACATTGGGCTTGATCACCTGCTCAAACGAGCCGTCGCCCCTAACGCTTAGACGTAGGTTGGTGCCGTCGTTGCCCACCATGTATACCTGTGCCGCAGGTAGTTCGTAGCCTTCCTGCTCATACACCCATCCCTTGATGCTTTGGATGATGTCCGGATTGAAGAAGCTGTAGATATGATCGAAGCCACGGGCATCGCCTCGATTTGATGAGAAGAAGCCCTGATTCTTCATCCCCTCGAAGGTCATACCGAAGTCGTCGCCCTGAGAATTCAGCGGAAAGCCCGGATGTTCAATGATCCATTTCGTTTCCGTAGGTTTCGCGATGAAGATATCTAAGCCGCCCAAACCGGGATGGCCATTGCTGGAGAAATACAGATCGCCGTTGGGTCGGAAAGTGGGGAACATCTCGTCGCCAGCGGTGTTGATGGGAGCACCTAAGTTCTCCACGCCTCCCGTTTCGTTTTTGGCATTGAGTTGGCATCGCCAGATGTCGAGACCACCCATACCACCTGGCATGTCACTCACGAAATAAAGCCATTCACCATCGGGCGATACGGCAGGGTGGGCATAGCTCGACAGCGTGTCCTTCGAGATATGAACCTCTGTGGCTTTGCTCCATGAGGCATCGCTACGGTTGGAGGCAACGATGGTGGCGTAACGGGGATAGTTGGCATCGGTGACACATTGGGTGAGATACATCGTACGTCCGTCGGGTGAGAATGCGCAGGCACCCTCGTCGAAGGCGGTATTCAGCTCGGAGTCGATACTCTGCGGACGGCTCCATTTGTCTTTGTCGTCTTTCTGCGAATAGAAGATATCGGCAGCCTTAGCGCCTGTGATGCCACTATATTCATCGCCCTGGGCCTCGTTGCGGGTAGAGGTGAAGTAGAGCATGTCGTTGTCGTCGCCCGCCAGCATCGGTGAGTAGTCGGCACGTCGCGAGTTAAACAGCTCCATGCGCTTCACAGTATAGGCAGAGCCTTCTTTCTTCCACTCAGGGGCCTGACGCGCTGCTTTCAGACCATTTCTTGCCAAAGACAGGAACTCCTGACTCCTGACTCCTGACTCCTGACTCGTTAGTGAGTCGATAGCGGCCTGGAAATTCTTGGCGGCCTCTTTATAGCTGCCGTTCTTCATCAGCTGCTGAGCCAGATAGAAGTGGGTGAGCGAATCGGCTTTCTTGTAGCGGATCACGTTGTTGTAGGCGGCGATGGCCTTCGAGGTGGCGTTGGTGCGACGATAGCACGTGGCCAACTTCTGACTCAGCTCACCACGCTTCTCCTTCTCCTTGGGAGGTGTCTGGGCGTAGGCTTTCTTGTATTGTGTAGCGGCGTCATAGTATTCGCCGATGGCATAGAATGCCTCTGCCTTCTTAATAGCTTTATCAGCGCCACAACTCATGATGAGCATGGTGCCGACGACGATGGAGTATATCTTCAAAAAACCTCGCATACCTTATTATAACGATATGCGAGGCGGTTTTATTGTTTCTTTGGCGATTTTACCTTCTTTAATTCTGCATCGGTGAGTACGGTGACGTGACGGTTGGAGTTGTCGGACATCACTTCGTGAACGATCTCTGCCACCTGCGTCTTCAGTTCGTCGATAAACTGCTTGGCGTCGTATTTCTGGTGCTCAATGTCGCGCAGCTTCTTTTCCCAGATACCTGTCAGTTCGCAGCTCTTCAACAGTTCTTCGCGAATCAGGTCTATCAGTTCGATGCCTGTAGGTGTGGCAATCAGACGTTTCCGTTCTCGCTTGATATAGTGGCGCTTGAAGAGGGTCTCAATGATGGAGGCTCGGCTTGACGGGCGCCCGATGCCGTTTTCTTTCATCGCAGCGCGTAAAGTCTCATCCTCTACGAACTTGCCAGCCGTTTCCATCGCCCGCAGCAGCGATGCCTCATTATAATAAGGTGGGGGCGTAGTCCATTTCTCCGTGAGGGTAGGTTTGTGCTCGCCTGATTCGCCCTTTACGAAAGTCGGCAGCGTGCGTTCTGGAGCAGAGGAGTCAGTAGTCGGGGAGTCAGGAGTCTGTAGATTACTTTCATCCTCAGCATTCCTACTGACTCCTGTCTCCTGACTCCTGTCTCCTCCTTGTACCACCCTCCAGCCGGGATCCAGAATCTCTTTGCCAGTGACCTTAAATTCGATGCTAGATTCTCTAGAATCATTAGGATCTCCTAGGTTTTCCATAGGATTTCCTAAAACCTCTCCTAATACCGTCGTTGTCGAGAATTTACAATCCGGCAGGAACACCGCTATAAATCTCCTGGCTACGAGGTCATACACCTTGCGTTCGGCATCGCTGAGGTTCGAGGGTATCACGCCTGTGGGGATGATGGCGTGGTGGTCGGTTACCTTTGAGGTATCAAACACACGTTTGCTCTTCTTCAGGGGCTTTCCACCGATGGGCTTGATGAGCTCTGCGTAAGGCGCCACACCGTTGAACTTGGTCTGATAGAGACCGTTCATGGTCTGCGGACACTTGGGGTAGATATCGTCGCTCAGGTATTGCGTATCTACACGAGGATAGGTGGTCAACTTCCGTTCGTAGAGCGCCTGAATCAGGTTCAGCGTCTGCTCAGCCGAAAAGCCGTACTTACGATTGCAGTCTACCTGCAGCGAGGTCAGGTCGTAGAGCTGTGGCGGCTGTTCCTTGCCTTCCTTCTTCTCCACCTTCGTCACCGTAAACGGCTTGCCCTCGATGGTGGCAAAGGCTTTCTCGCCTTCCTCCTTCGAGGTGAACTTACCCTTCGTGGCCGTAAAGGTGGTATCGCGATACACCGTTGCCAATACCCAGTAGGGCTCGGGCTTGAAATTCTCGATCTCTTTCTGACGGTTCACGATGAGGGCGAGGGTAGGGGTCTGCACGCGACCGATGGAGAGCACCTGACGGTTCTGACCGTATTTCAGCGTATAGAGACGTGTGGCGTTCATACCTAAAAGCCAGTCGCCGATGGCCCGTGAGAGACCTGCCAGATACAACGGCTGATAATCCTGTTGGTCTTTCAGGTTGGCAAAACCCTCACGGATGGCTTCGTCGGTCATCGAGGAGATCCACAATCGCTTCACGGGACATGTGGCCTGCGCCTTCTGCATCACCCACCGCTGAATCAGCTCACCCTCCTGTCCAGCGTCACCGCAGTTCACGATGCCGTCGGCAGCCTGCATCAGGCGTTCGATGATGGAGAATTGTTTCTTGATGCCGTTGTCGTCGATAAGTTTGATGCCAAAACGCTGAGGCACCATTGGCAGTTGTGTGAGTGCCCAGGGTTTCCAGGCTGGTGTATAGTCGCCAGGCTCCTTCAGGGTACACAGATGACCGAATGTCCAAGTTACCTGATACCCATTGCCCTCCATATATCCGTCGCGTGAGCTGGTGGCACCAATGATACGTGCAATATCCCTTGCCACGCTCGGTTTCTCTGCTATGCAGACTATCATATTTCTCTTCTTCTGATTATTTTATTCAAAACTAATTTTCTGTATCATCTGTCCCGGATCGCCGATGATGAGGCTCAGGATATGACGGGCCTTGGTGCGATCAATGGGGAACGAAAGCGTGAAGTCCTTGCGATTCTCGAGCACCTGAAGCTTCCAGGGATGTGACCACTCCGTAAACCGGTTCTCGCAGACGATGGGCTGACAGCCGTCGACACTCACGCCGAAGCTATTGCTGCGACCTTCGTAGACGGGCCAGAAGGGCACCGCCGAGATGATCACCTTGATGGAATCACCACTCACCTCCCGACCGTCAATCTCCAAGTCGATATGCTGTGAGGCGTTGCTTGCGGGGTCTCGCACCTCGTCGAGCGGCTGTCCCATTTGCAGGGCTATCCAGTCGGTGCCGATACCCTCCAACAGCCTGAACGGCGTCTGGGCCTTCATACCAGAAAGGTCGATCTTGTGGCGCAACTCCTTGTAGCGTTGGTCATCGGGCAGACGATAGTCAGCAGTGATCTTGTTGCTGACTGTGGGCATCTTGTGGTATTTGGCCGTATAGCCAGGAGGAATCTCGCTGATCATGTCACGCCATTTTCCGTCGAGCTGCGAGTTGTAACGTTTGCGCAGCTGTTCAATTTTGTCATTGGCGTCGAAGGCCATCATGGCGTAGACGGCGCTGCCAGTCTCGTGGTTGCGCTGTGCATAGAGGAACTTGCGGTTCATCTGATAGGCAGAGTGGACGGCATAGCCCAGCATCTCAAAGATGGCAGGACGCTGCTCTGGATTGATGTTCCGTTCTATTATGTCGTAGGCCTCGCAGATGCTCTCATAATCTACGAGCCGCTTCTGCGCCGTGCCCGTCTCAAACGAGAAATCCGTGTCGTGAAGTGCGTCAAGCTTGTCGCCGCTCCACTCGAACTCATAGCCCATGAACTCCGGCTTCCGATCCCACGCCAGACGATAGTAGTTGTCGAGGATAAACTGGAAGTGCGTCGTCAGTTCTGGGAGTCGTGAGGTCATATTGTCGAGCTTCGTAAGGAAGGTGCGGGCGAGCCATTCTGCCTGATAGCGGTTCACATTGTCGTAGCTGAAAGCCGAGAAGTCCCACGCCATATCAAAGAATTGCTGCATCTCGATCTCCATGGGTTTGATGTCACCCACGTTGAGCAGCCAGTATCTGTCGGCACCGGCATCGTAGGCTTTCTTCAGCTCCTCATACATCAGCATTGGGGGCGTGGTAGCCAGCCAGAGATAGTCGTGCGGCGTGCCCAGATAGCTCAGGTGATAGTAGACACCCGAACCGCCCTTGCGCTTGTTTTCTGCGGCGTTCGACACGCGTTTCATATAGCCGTAGTTGTCGTCGGGCCATACGATGGTGATGTCATCTGGCACCCGCAGGCCGGCATCGTAGATATCGAGCGTTTCCTTGTAGGGCACGAATATCTGCGGCTGTTTCTCGGCCTTGGTCTTCTTGTATTTCTCGAGTATCTGACGCTGCTTCTGGAATACTTTCTCCAGCGTACGGGCACGGTCTCTCGGGTCGGTACTGCCCTTCATGGCCTCGTCGTGCAGACCGCGCATACCCATTGTGTAGATGTTGTCGTACTGGGCCGTCTCACGGATGCGATTGTCGAGTTTCTTCAGGATGGTGGCGCTGTTGGTCTCGTAGTTCCACTCACCGTCGCGCGCTTTAGTCCATTCCGATGGGGCGGCATTGTTGAAGAGGAGCGGCTCACAATGGCTCGTGGTAATCATGATGCCCCATTCGGCGGCTACACGCTGACTCTCTGGATGGCTGTAGAACGCTCCCGTACACGTGTGCATTGCGGGGGCAATCATATTTCCTTTCAGGCGCAGGATCAGCTCACACACCTTATCGTAGGTCTTGGGGCCAATGTCGCCGAGCTCCTTTTCAAAATTGCGTGCCGACCACGTTTTCAGTCCCCAGTCCTCATCATTGATGAAGATGCCGCGATACTTGATGCTGGGCGATTTTGAGGTGAAATCCTCCGTATAGTCTATCTGCGACTTCCTGGCTACGGGCACGTCGGCAAACCAGTACCAGGGGCTCACGCCGATGCGTTCACTTACGTGGAGCACACCGTAGGCCAGTCCTCGTGCGTCGCTGCCGATGATGATCAGCTGGTCATTGCGGGTCACGATACGATACCGTTCCCACGAGCCGCGGAGGTCGCTCACTTTGATGCCTGGCACCAGCTTCGATGCCTGATCCACCGTAGTCAGAACCACCGTCGCACCTTTCACTGCTTGGTTGTTGATGGCGGGCCTCACACCCGAGACTCGTTCAATATCGTCGCTGAGCACCTGGGCCATCTTCTGAGCCAAGGGCACGTCATTTTTCGAGACGACAATCTGACACCGAGTGAGGTCGACAGCCCATGCTGGCAGCCACGCCGCCATATACAGGCAAAGGGAAAGTAATGCAATTCTTTTCATCTGACTACAGTTTTTCGTTGCAAAATTACGAAAAAAATCCGAATCCGACTATCACTTTCCCAATAAAAGTGCCGAAAATTAAAAAAACCGGCAGCTGAGTCACTCTTCGTACCCTAATTGACCTGGTAGGCGAAGTTTCTCCTTCTGGGGGAAAGTGGCTTCATAGGCTTCGAAAGCCTCTGGGTTCTCGTCGGCAACGAAATAGCCCTTTGGCGGGCAGTAAGTTCCCTCACGATCGCCCCAGTAGCCAGGTATCAGTTCTTGGGCGAGGAAGTACGGCACTTCTGAATCTCGCGGTTCTGCGTGATAGTGAATCTTCATCTTACTGGCAAGGTCGAAGCCTGCGTGCTTGTAGAACTCGATATTTCCTTCCATCTGCAGAAGTCCAATACCCATCTCGCGAGCCTTATCCAAGGCATAGTTCAACAATTGAAGGCCATAGCCCTTTCGCTTGTAGTCAGGATGAATGCTGATGGGGCCGAAAGTCTAAGAAGGGTAGGGCGTTCCATCGTCAAGCATAATCTCTGCCTTGGAAAACATCACATGGCCGATGATTATGTCGCCTTCCATCATCACAAAGTCCAACTCTGGAATGAAATCGGGGCTCGTTCTATACTGATTGAGCACGTAATGCTCTGTGCATCCAGGGCGATAGACGTTCCAGAATGCCTCACGCGTAAGGTTCTCAACCTCACAATAATCTTTTGTTTCTTCTAATCTGATAGTCATTGTTCTTTCTCAGTTATTATTGACAAATCCTTTTTTCTATTTGACGTTGCAAACGTTACGAATTGTTGCAGAATCTGCCAAATATCCCATTTTTTTCGTACCTTTGCAGCGCATATTGCACCCGAAAACATAAAAATGCAAGAATATGAGTGAAGAAATACAGAGAATCAACCTTGATGACTACATCCAGACCGGCGAGGGCGGGACGGCTCTTACCTATACTAAAAAGGACGGCCTCTCGTTGGCTAAACTTTACAAACCCGGTTTCGAGGCCGACAGGGCCAAGTCCGAGTTCCTGACCGCCAGCACAGTGTTCCAGTTGGGCATCCCGTCGCCAAAGCCCTACCGACTGATTACCGATGGCCAGCGGAGCGGAGCCGAGTACGAACTGATAAAGAACAAGCGCTCGTACACACGCATCATCTCGCAAGAGCCAGAGCGGCTGGAGGAAATCTCACTTAAGTTTGCACGCATGGCTTGGGAACTGCACGCCAAGCAGGCTGACACCACACAGCTCGGCTCATACAAGCAGAGAATAGAGCGCTTCTATCGTGAGAAGAACCGAGTGCCTGAGGAATACAAGCAGCGTGCCCTGAAGTTCCTGGAAACGGTGCCCGACACGCCCCGCTGTGTGCATGGCGACCTGCACATCGGCAACATCATCACCGACGGCGAGCGCGACCTCTGGATCGACTTGGGCGAATTTGCTTACGGCGCACCAGAGTGGGACCTGGCGCTGCTGTGGACCATGTGCCACAATATGCCTGACGATCGGGTCCAGCACATATTCCACATTACACACGATATGTTGAAAGCCCACTGGGACATCTTCTTCCCAGCCTATCTCGGCACGTCCGACCCGCAAGCCATCGACGAAGCCACTAAGCGTCTTCTACCGTATTACGCAGCCAAAGTCCCCTACATATTCGACATGGTCTTCAGCGCCCCCATGCCAGACGTACCCTTGCAGAAAATCGTGCAATTATTTTAGCAGATGGCGTGGAGCACAGTCTTTGGGCTCAGCGGATTGTGGAATCAGAATCAGCCTCCAGGAACCGCAGCTCTGCCTCCAGCATCTCTAACTGTCGACAAACGAGGCATCAAGGTTCTTCACGCCCATGTGCTGGGCAGTACTGACCACCTCCATCATCTGCTCGCGAATCAGTTGACGGGTCGACTTATTCTTCAGCAGCAGGTTGGTCTGCGTGTGCAGCGCTACGGTCATACCGTTGAACGGCATGTTCCATACAGCCTTTTTCCATCGTGCCTCATGATATTCCACCAGTCCCGTCTCGATGCCGGCCTGACGGAACTCATCGACTACGGCCTGCATCAGCGCTTCATCCTTGCAAGAGTAATTGGCCAGATTGATGCTGCCATAACATTGGTGATTGACTCTGCCGGGCTCTGTCTTGGCTGAACAGATAAAGGCCAGTCCGGCAGCCAGCTGCACGTCAGGGAACATCTTCTGCACATCCTCCTCCACGCCAATGCCGTTCTGGATGAGCACCACAAGCGTATTGTCATGGAGCAATGGTGGCAGCAACGTCTGCAGTTTGCCGTTGTTGACGGATTTCAGACACACCAGCACCACGTCGCACTTCGGCATGTCCTCCGTAGACAGATAGGCGTTTACGTCAGTCAGATGGAATGAGCCATCGCAGGAGTCTACCTGTAGGCCGTGCTGTTTCACATACTCATAATCGCTGCGCAGCAGGAAATGTACTTCCTGTCCTGCACGAGCCAATTTTGCTCCATAAAATCCGCCAATGGCACCAGCGCCGATGATTCCGTATCTCATATTGAAAACTTTATTCTAAAAATGCGGCGGCAAAGGTACGAATAAATTTCAATTTTCAATGATCAATTTTCAATTATTTATGTCATTCGTCACAAACTCCTGCATAATATCCCACTTATGCAGGGATTTCTGCAACTATCTGTAATTTTGCAGCGTCAAATACGACAAACGATATAAAGGTAAAAAGGTAAAAAAATAAAAAGGTAAAAAAGCAAAGGATATGAAAAAGAATGTATTTAGGATGACAGCTCTCATGGCTGCAATGATGATGACGATGACAAGTTTCGCTGAGACACAGGACTGGGGCGGACGAGTGATTGACGAGAAGGGCGAACCGATGCCCTATGTGAATGTGGTGCTGCTGTCACTGCCAGACTCGGCCTTCGTGCAGGGCGCGATGACAGACATGGACGGCGTGTTCAAGATTGTGACAGACGTGAACCAGGGACTGTTCAAGGTAACCTGCGTGGGCTACCAGACCTTATATATAAATGCAGGCGAGGGCCTGACCATCCAGATGAAGGAGGATACGCAGCTGCTCAGTGAGGTTGTCGTGAAGGGTCAGTTGCCGAAGACTCACGTAAAGGGCGACGCCATGCGCACCACCGTCGCTGGCACGATACTGGAGAAGGCAGGAACCGTCTCAGATGCCCTGTCGAAGATTCCTTCGCTGGAGGCTGAGCGCGACGGCGGCGTGAAGGTGCTGGGCCGTGGCGATGCCGAGGTGTATATCAACGGCCGACGGGTGCAGGACATGAAGGAACTCTCTCGTCTGCGCTCCGACCAGATCCAGCATGTCGATGTGGTGCAGAACCCTGGTGCCCGTTATGCCGCATCAACCAAGGCCGTCGTTCGTATCACATTGAAGAAAGCACAGGGCGAAGGCTTCAGTTTCCAGAACAGCACGCAGTACATGTACCAGTACGGCGGTTCACTGAACGATAACTTCACCGCCAACTACCGTACTGGCGGACTCGACGTGACGGGTTCATTCTGGGTGGGCACCTATAATCACTACAAGGGCTTACAAGTTAACGATATGCTTTACTACGTGGGGCCAGATCAGGTGACAGGTCACTCCACCCAGGAGATCAGACACCCTTGGCACGCCTGGTCGCCGCAGTTGCAGTTGAACTATATGGTCAACGAGAACCACACCTTTGGCGCCTACTACAAATACGACCGCACGCCCAGCGGCGAGACGAAAGGCGACTACCTGACGGATATGTTCGAGAACGGCATCCTCACTGAGCATTCCGCGAGCGACATCTGGCAGGACGAAAGCATCAAGAAGCACATCTTCAACGCCTATTACAACGGTAAGGTAGGACAGTTGGGCATCGACCTGAACATCGACGGACTCTTCGACGACACCAAGACGCCAGGCCGCACGACGGAGCAAACGACACTTGTCGGCTCAGCCCCCGTCGACCGCACCATCGAGAACAATACCGACAACGCCAACAACTTCTGGGCCTCGAAGCTTATCTTCAGCTATCCTATATTGAAAGGTAACCTCTCCGTGGGCGGCGAGTACAGCTACAACCACCGCACGGATGCCTACACATTCCTGGCTTCCGACTATGTGCCCGTGAAGGCTACAGACACGGAGATCAATGAGAAGTCGGCAGCAGCCTTCGTCGAGTACGGCCGTCAGTTCGGCAAGGTGTTCGCCCAGGCAGGTCTGCGCTATGAGCATCTGACGAACGACTACTTTAATTTCGGCAAGCGCGAGGACGAGGTATGCCGCAACTACGGCGACTGGTTCCCCACCGCTACCCTCTCCGCTCCCATTGGAAAGATGCAACTGAGCCTGTCGTATCGCCGCGACATCCAGCGTCCGGCCTACGCCAACCTCACCAGTTCGACGATCTACGTCAACCGTTACACCTACCAGAGCGGCAACCCCTACCTGCAGCCGACCTATACCCATAGTCTCGTGCTGAATGCCAGTTACAAGTGGGCGAACCTCTCGCTGAACTACGCCCGCAACAAGGATGTCGTCACGATGTCAACCGAGCCCTTCCCAGGTTCTGAGGATCCCCTCGTCAGCCTCGTGCGACCCATCAACAGTGCCGACGATTACAACCAGTTCACCGTCAATCTCTCGGCCAGTCCTAGTTTTCAATTCTCAATTTTCAATTTTCAATTGAATTGGCATCCTATGTGGTACGCCTTCGCGATTTTCCAGAACTACAAGTCGCCGACGGCTGATGGCTACATACTGACGCTGACCCGTCCGTACTTCACGTTCGTCTGGCAGAACGACATCGAACTGCCGAAGGACTTCCGTCTGCACGCTGCTGCCCAATGGGCCAACAAGGGCGACTACAACAACAACCGCATCACTTCCAACCGCTTTAATGCAGAACTCGGCATCCAGCGCGACTTCAATCTCCGCCGTCTGGGACAGCTGACCCTCGATGTGCGTTGCGTTGACATCTTCAACACCAACAAGACCGATGCCATCATCTACGGCATCCGCGAGTTGTCCGTCAGCAACCCCGCCCGCCGCACCTTCCTCATCGACCTCGTCTGGAAGTTCAACGAGGCCCGTTCGAAGTATCGCGGAAGTGGTGCCGGCGAGAAGCAAAAAGCCCGTATGTAGTTTTACTTAGGCTCGCTTGATGGCTGCGCGAACCTGCGCCATGTTGCTACGCGAAACGGAGAGCGATTCGTGACAGTGCTTGATGAGCAGCTGGGTGGAGCCGGAATGTGAGACGATTTGCTCTACCTGACCAAGGTTGACCAGGAAGGCACGATGGCAGCGGACGATCATCGGATAGCCCTGCAACGTTTCCTCCATCTGTTTCATCGTGGCGCGAAGCATGTCAGTATGCACCTGTCCGTCACGCAGATGGTTCACCTTGACATAGTTGCCCACGGCTTCAAGAAATAATAGGTTGGAAATCTGGAGCGTCACCGATTCGTTGGTCGTGCCAGCGAGAGTTAGCGGATCATGGGGACGGTTCTGCGTGATACCATTTCCTTCAGAAATCGGATCATCAGAATCCCTGTGATCCACAACAACTCGGTCTTCCTGCATCTTCTTCAACTCCTCGTTCAGCAGTCTCGTCTCTTCCAATTCCATCGCCAGATACTTGCTGCGGTACTTGAAGCGCCAGTAGAGTCCGATGGCGAAGGAGCAGAAGGCGATAATGACAAGGGTTTCAAGGAAATTGACGAAAGAGAACTGATTACCCTCCACCCTATCACTCAGCACAAAGTGGCGGTAAAGACAGATACCCAGTGCCACGAGCGGCGTGTTGATCAACTGGAACCAGAGATTGCGGCGGATGATGTATTCAGCACCCTTCTTGAACGACCTCGGCATCTTGACGACATACTTCAGGATGATGTCCGTCACCATGCAGATCAAGAAGCCAATCACGCCCAAAGCTATCAGATGTACGTAGGCCTGCCACTGCCACGTATCCAATCCGAAGGGTTTGAACACGGCCAGCGCCACCACAACAAATGTGGTACTGATGATCCTCGTCATTATCGTTTCTATTTGTCCCTGTTTCATATAAAGTTCGCGGCTTCAGCCCGCAAAGGTACGAATAATTTTCAATTTTCAATTCTCAATTTTCAATTTATTTTCAAATTTCAATTATTTACGCCATCCGTCACATTTCCATGCAGAATATCCCAGAAATTTAATGCTTTCCGCAACTTTCTGTAATTTTGCAGCGTCAAAGGTACGAGTAAGCGAGTAAAATGCCAAATGCATTTGAGCTATTTCGAGCATGAGTACTTTCAACGAAGTTAAATACAACAAATAAGTAAATTCAGTTTGCAACTGGATTGCAGAAGCAAAGTAATACTTTTGCAGCGCAATTAATCAAAAATAAACAAGTAGAAGATGAAAAGATTGTTTTTAGGAGCAGCTATAGCGATGCTGCTATTGCCCTCAGTGATGAGAGCACAGACCGTAGGTCAAATCAACCAAACCAACCAGACCACCCAGACCGTTCGCGGACAAGTTTGTGACGTAGCCTCTGGCGAGCCAATGATTGGCGTGACCGTTACAATTGAAAACGGGATAACCTTAGCCACCGTATCTGATGTGGACGGAAACTTCGTTATTAATAATGTACCCGTAGGACGACACTCGGTACGAGCAACTTATATCGGCTACGAACCCGTGCTGTTGAAGGAGCAATTGGTGTCATCTGGTAAGGAACTGGTGCTGACGCTGAGAATGCGTGAAAGCATTTCTGAACTAGGCGAGGTAGTCATCAAACCTCGCGTGAACAAGCAACTGCCACTGAACGAGATGGCGCAGGTGGGTGCCCGTATGTTCAGCGTGGAGGAGGCCACGCGCTATGCCGGCGGTATGGCCGACCCTGCCCGTACGGCCTCGATGTTTGCAGGTGTGGCTACTGGTGGCGCTACCAACGGCATTTCGATTCACGGCAACTCGCCCCAGATGTTGCAGTGGCGCGTGGAGGGTGTCGAGGTGCCGAACCCCAACCACTTCGCGGATATTACAGAGGCTGGCGGCGGCGTGTTTACCTCGCTCAATGGCACGGTGCTGGCCAACAGCGACTTCCTCACGGGAGCCATGCCTGCCGAGTTTGGCAACGCCCTGAGTGGTGCCTTCGACATGAAGATGCGCGTGGGCAACAACACCAAATACGAGCACGCTGTGCAGGTGGGTACGCTGGGCGTCGACTTCGCCTCGGAAGGGCCATTGGGAAAGAATACGAAGGCCTCGTACCTCGTCAACTACCGCTACAGTTTCCTCGAAATTGCCAAGAAACTGCACGCCATCAATATGGAAAAGGAGACGCTCGACTATCAAGATCTGAGTTTCAAGCTGAACATGCCTACCACAAAGGCTGGCACCTTTGCCGTATGGTTCACAGGACTCATCGACAACTACGAGAACGAAGTGCCTGACGTGAGCGACTGGGAGACGCTGTGGGATATGAACGACTCGTGGTCGCGCCAGCGCAACTGTGCCGTAGGCCTCACGCATAACTACCGTTTTAAGAATGGTGGCACGCTGCACTCCAGTGTGGCCTATACAGGTGCTTACACAAGGCTGGCCATGAACAACTATGATGAGCAGATGACGAAGACGCCTGGTGCGGACGGTCGCAATGCGCAGTGGAACGTCATCATCAGCACTCAGCACCAGCAGAAGATTTCCTCGCGATATACGATGCAGAACGGCTTCGAGCACCAGCACCTCGCCTTCCACACCTGGTTGGACTGGCTTCACGAGACAGGCGGCCCACTCTATCGCGTCTATGAGTCGGATGGTAACACAGGACTGACGCGTCTTTACAGCAGTCATAAACTGGCATTGAGCAATAGGCTCTCCACGGTGGCAGGCGTCAATGTGATGTGGTTCAACCTAAACAACCAGTGGCTCGTGGAGCCGCGCGTGAGTTTCCAATATAAGACCTCGCCGTCGAGCACACTCTCGATAGCCTACGCCCTGAACAGCCGTAAGGAGAGTACGGACACCTATTTTGTCATTGAAAATGGAACAATGAATATTGAACATTCTGCCGATGCGCAGCCAATGGTCAATAATAATCTCGGCCTCACCCGCTCACACCATATCTCCGCCTCGTTCGCCCAGCGCCTGGGAGAGAACGCCATGCTGAAGATCGAGCCCTACTGGCAGTGGCTTTTCGACGTGCCAGTGGAACAGGGTACCACCTACTCCATCATCAACCACCGCAATTTCTATCAGGACCGCGCTCTGGTGAACGAGGGTGCAGGACGTAACTACGGTATCGACCTCACGTTGGAGCGCTACCTGAAGGATGGCCTCTACGGTATGCTGACCGCCACAGTCTTCAAGTCGGAGTATCGCGATGCTCAGGGCGTATGGCACCACTCGCGCAACGACCGTGGCTATATCACCAATATCCTTGGTGGGAAGGAGTGGATGGTAGGAAAGAGCAAGAAAAATGTGTTTGGCCTCAACGGCCGTCTCACGCTGATGGGTGGCGACCGCTACACGCCTATCCCAGAGGGTGTCACCTTCGAGGACATCGCGAAGCGTCCTGACAAGTCGATCCCAGAAATCGACGGACTCGATCCCTACAGTGCCCAGATGAAGATGAACGTGGGATACGCCTTCTCAGTGAAATATACCATCAACAAGCGTCACACCTCTCACCACTTCATCCTGGAGTACCTGCAGATGAAGACCTTCCAAGGTCAGACCTTCGACCTCCGCACCCACGAGATTGTCGACAAGTTCACCTCGCTCACCTTCCCCAACATCGCCTATCGCGTGGAATTTTAGTGCCGTGAATAATGCGATTAAGCGAGGGCAGAGTCAAGCTTGCTTGAAACTATGCCGAGCATAGCATTTTGCACGCAGTGAATTTGCAAAACTCGATGGAATTTGCTATCTTTGTGGCGAAAATGAATAGAAAATGAACAAGAAACGACTTTTATATCTGGACAATCTGAAGGTGTGTCTGACGGTGCTGGTGATATTCCACCACGCTGGTCAGGCATACGGCGATGGTGGCGACTGGGCTTACCATCCCAGCAATCCTGCCGAGTTTATGCCTTGGATATGGCATTTCTTCTCGGTCAATGCAGCCTTCTTTATGGGGCTGTTCTTCCTGATTTCAGGTTACTTCGTGCCTACGAGCTTCGATAGGCAGGGAGCCAAGGTGTTTGTGCAGAAGAAACTGATGCGTCTGGGTATTCCGCTTTTGCTG
>JAEEGL016215982.1_pt1 | contig 22207 bp, 21 predicted proteins | sample 9134231 | NCBI WGS metagenome assembly JAEEGL01 (sample SAMN16246548, study PRJNA631951) | gut metagenome | biome: gut microbiome; feature: rumen; material: fiber-attached | host: Bos | place: Iran: Karaj | collected 2018-10 | reverse complement strand
TGGTTTGTGTATGCTGCGAAAAAATAATCGGAAGCAGTAGCAACCGGCGTAAAACTGTGATATCATCCAACTATAAATGATTCGGAGGTTCAGATGGAACAGTAATACAGCATTGAAAACGCAAAGAAATACATCAAGCAGCGCTTCATGGAGCAGGGAGATTTTCTGATCCTGAAGGAAGAAGTATTCGATCAGATGCTCGATCGCATCATTGCGCTCGACGAGGAATTCATGGAGGCGAACGGCGTCAACGACGGCGAGATCTACGACGACGACAAAGCGTTCGATTTTCTGTTCGAAGAAATGCAGAAATCGTTTGAAGAGCAGAAAATGTACTGCATGCGCTTTGTGGAAGACTACATGGACTACAGCGAAGGCTATCTCGAAAGCATCGGCGCGATCGAGTGGGATTGATCCGGAGAAACAGCGTTGAAAGTCCTCTTTATCGGCAACAGCCATACGTATTTCAATGACATGCCGCATCTGTTTGCCGGAATGTGCGAAGCGCTGACCGGCGAGCGGACCGAGGTCACGATGCTCGCGTTTTCCAACAGAACGCTTGCATGGCATTGTGAGGAATACTTCTCCGTACGGTTTGCGCTGCTGTACGGCGGCTATGACTATTGCGTGATCCAACAGTTCGGGCATCCGGTCCCTCCGGTCGACGAAACGGAACCGCCTCTTGCAAGGCTCGTCGGAATGTGCGAGCAGGTCGGAACGAAGCCGGTTCTGTATATGACGTGGGCGAAGAAAAGCGAACCGGAAAATGCAGCGTCGATCGGCAGCATCTATCGATCGCTGGCGAACAAATACAATATGCTGCTTGCGCCGATGGCGGAGCTGTTCGACGCGCTGCGCATCGAACATCCGGAGATCGATCTGTATTGGCACGACGGATCGCATGCATCGCCCTATGGGGATTATCTGATCGCGGCAACGCTTGCGTCCCTGCTGACCGGCAAGCGGGATCTTTCAAAGCTAGGGGACCGCGTGCTCGATTTTCATGTACGGTTCGAGCGTGGCAAATCGCCGACGGCATGTGAAACGGCAGGGGACACAGAGACGGAGCCGAATCGCGCGTATACGGAGATTCTGCGTGAATATGCGGCGCGCGCAGCAAAGCGGCACTGAAAAGGTGTGGAACGGGATGGAAGCAAAGGAGCAAAAGCACAATACGGCACATGCGATCTTCGCTGTGGATACACGATATGTCGGCGTGTTGGACGGCGCGCGTGCGCTCGGCGTTTTGTGCGTGCTTTGGTTCCATTTCTGGCAGCAGACCTGGTTGATGCCGATCTATCAGACGCCGTTTCTTGCATGGGCGGGAATAAAACAGATCAATCCGGACATGTTCCGCCGCGTCGGATATCTGTGCGTCGATCTGATGCTCCTGTTGTCGGCATTTGTTTTGTATCTTCCGTATGCAAGAAACCGGTTCTGCGGCACGCCGGTCGACCCGGTAAAGACCTTTTATAAAAAAAGATTTGCAAGGATCGTGCCGAGCTATCTGCTTGCCGTCATCGTCATGTATACGGTCGCCATGGCGCAGGGATCGTATCGGGGACGAATGGCGTTTGCGCTGAAGGACCTGATCACACATCTGACCTTTACGCAGATGGCGTTTGCCGATACCTATCTGTTTACGGCGATCACCGCCGTCATGTGGACGGTATGCATCGAGGTCGCTTTTTACCTGATCTTTCCGCCGCTTGCAAGGGCGTTTCACAAAATGCCGTTTCTGGTTTATGCGACGATGGTCCTGTTCGGCGTTTTGTTTACGTTTGCGATTGCTCCGGCGATCGGCGAACCGCGCGTCACGGTCAATCGCTTCCTGACGTTTCTGCCCGTCTTTGCGAACGGAATGATGGCGGCGCACCTGTATGTCTGGTATGCCGAAAAGATCCGGCACAAGGCGATTCCTTCGATCATCGGAACCGTTGCGGCGTTCGCCGCATGCTGGCTGATCGTTCGTCTTTTCAAGGCTTGTGCAGCTTCAGGGAACGCATCCAATCAGCAGGTCTGGCAGATGCAGAACCGGATCTGGCTTTCACTGACGTTTACGGTATTTCTGCTCGGCATGTGCATATCCGCAAAGCCGATACGAAAGCTGCTGGATAACCGGGTGCTTGCTGCGATCGCCACGGTATCCTATAATCTGTATTTGTGGCATCAGTGGCTGATGGTCAAACTCTGCATCTCCTTCGGCGCAAAGAGCGGCGCAGATATCGCAAAGAGCGGCGCGAACACGCAGTGGACGGTGAATCTCGTGGGACTGATCATAGCGTTTGCCGTTGCGGCAATCATCACATACGGATTTGAAAAGCCGATATCAAGGCTGATTTTGAATATAAAGGAGGAGAAACGATAATGCATTTTACAACGAAGGTACAGAATGTCTGTTCCACAAAAGTGGATTTTGACCTCGTCGACGGGAAGGTTTACAACGTTGTGTTCACCGGCGGATGCAACGGGAATCTGAAGGCGATCGGTAAGCTGGTCGAAGGGATGGAGAAGGACAGGCTTGTGAGCATTCTGAAGGGCAACACCTGCGGACCTAGCAGCACATCCTGTGCGGATCAACTTGCACAAGCGGTTGAAAAGGCGGTAGAAGCATGATGCGCTTCGGGTATGATATCGGCGGGACCAATATTGCGGCGGGCGTTCTCGATGAAAACGATCGTCTGATCGCAAAAGGATCCGTTCGCTTTCCGCGCGGCTGCGGAAATGACGCGGTGATCGACGCCTGTGCGGAGCTGTACCAGTCGATCGTTGCGCAGGCAGGGGTCGCGCCTGAGGACATTGCGGGCGTCGGCGTAGCCGTTCCGGGCAGCGTCGATCCCAAGAACGGTATCGTGATCGATGCACACAATCTCGGGTTCCATCATACGCCGCTTCGCGAGATGCTCTCGGCAAGAACGGGAAAGCCGGTATATCTGATCAATGACGCTGACGCGGCAACGCTTGCGGAGCATCGGATCGGCGCTTTGAAAGGCACTTCGACCGCGATGCTTGTTACGATCGGCACCGGAATCGGCGGCGGACTGATCCTGAACGGAGAACTGTTCTGCGGCGGACGCGGCAACGGAACGGAACCCGGTCATATGGTGCTGTGCAACGGCGGAAGACACTGCACATGCGGGATCGACGGCTGCGCGGAAACGTACTGCTCCGCCACACGTCTTGTTAAGGACGGCAGCGCATTCGGCTGCACAAGTGCAAAGGATCTGGTCGAAAAAGCGAAAAACGGCGAGAAGGAAGCGCTCGATGTATTCGAAAGCTATGTGGACGATCTCGGCAGCTACTTGGCGTCGATCGTCAATCTGCTTGATCCGGAAAAGATAGCGATCGGCGGCGGTGTCTGCGGCGCCGGAAGCTTTCTGCTTGATCCGCTTCTTGAGAACGTCAAACGTAAGTGCTTCTTTGAAACCTGTTCGGAAATCGTCGTTGCCTCGGCGGGGAACGACGCAGGCATCATCGGCGCATGTCTTCTTGTTCCGTAAACACGGCAATATGAAAAAGCGATCGGGAAATCCGATCGCTTTTTGCGTCAGAGCGTATAGCCGCCATCACAGCACAGGATCTGACCTGTAACGAAGCGCGCGTTCGCCAGGTAGAACACAGCGTCGGCAATGTCTTCCGGTATGCCGAGACGTTCAAGCGGAGTCTCCATGCGAAACGTTTCGATTTCTTCGGCAGACAAATGCGCGTTCATTGCGGTCGGAACGAATCCTGGCGCAACACAGTTTACCGTAACGCCGCACGGTGCAAGCTCCTTTGCGAGCGCTTTCGTGAATCCGATCAACGCTGCTTTCGAAGCGGAATAGATGACCTCGCACGATGCGCCGGAAACGCCCCACATGGAGGAGATATTGATTACTGAACCGGTACGCGTGCGCAGATCGTCCGTGAGAAGCCTTGTAAGGCGCATGGCGCCGAGAACGTTCATATCAAAGATACGATGGTATTCATCATCGGAAGTATCCGAAAACAGCTTTTGAGGAAGTGCAGTGCCCGCACAGTTGACAAGAACGGATACATGTCCCAATCGTTGATGCACCTGTTCGATCAGATCGGAAACAGAATCGGGATCCGTAAGATCGCAGGATACGGCAAGATAATCCGTGGCGGCGGGCAAAGATGCGATCAGACGGTCGATGGACTCTCTGTTGCTGCGGTATACAAGTACGACGGCATAACCGCTTGCAGCAAACCGGGCCGCGATCGCGGATCCGATTCCGCCGGAAGCGCCGGTTATCAGAGCGATTTTCGTCATTTTCCCTCCTTGAGTCGTACCGTTTGCATCATTGCATCAAACGCTTCATTATAGGAGTCGTTCTCTCGATTCAGAAGCGTAAAGAAGCAGGTCCGATCGGCATTGATCGCATAGACAACAAGATCGTGTATACCCTGATCGATTTTTACTTTGCAGGCAATACGCTTGGCGTCATATCCGTCTATGCGGCAGTGATCGACAGATATCAGCTTCAGTTCTTCATAACCGCATAATTCTTTGAGACAGGCATCATATTCCGAATCCGTAAATTTGTCGAAATACCAATTCAATTCCGTTGCGGAATAGGTGATCGAACTGGACAGCAGCGGATCGCCGTACGGCGCAAAGCAGGTAATCGGAACATTGCAAACCTGTTCGAACGGCTCCGGAACGGAAACGGAAAACGCTTCGTTTTCAAATACGTTCTGTGCCGAAGGTGTGCAGCAGATCAGAAGGATCAGCGAAAGAAGCAGGGGGAGAAGCCGCTTCATTCGTCAGCCTCCGTAACGCCGAGAATCTCACCGATCAGCATGGTATGGGAATCGCCGGTTGCGTAATATCGCTTCAGCAGCGATTCGTCTTCGAGCAACTGCTCCGGAAGCTCGGTCCGGAAAAGGATCCGGCATTCGATATGATAGCGGCATCCTTCAAAACCGTCCTGACCGCCGAAGCGGGCGGGGAAGAGCGCAGCGTGCAGCGCTTCCATTTTGGAAACGTCTCTGCCGGATTTTGTCCCGCAGAACTGCAGCGCTTCGGTCATCGTACCCGTTGTGGGAACGCTGACGGTAAAGGTATTCAAGTGTTCAAGAAGCGCATGCGTATAGCGGCTTTTGCGAACGTAAACGGAAAACGTCGGTCGTCCCCAAAGGACGCCGAACTGTCCCCATCCGATCGTCATCGGGTTTCCGTCTGCCATCAGAAATGCGCCGCGTTTCAGCTGATCTGCTGTTTCCTTCATCCAATCCATATTGTTCACCTCCGTTATGATGTACTATTATAGCGGAACTGATTTGAAAAATCCAGTACGAAAAAAGAAGCCGCACGGCTTCTTTGTTGACGAGGATTCAAACATCGTCATGCATGAAAGATGTTTTCCGGACATTCTGCTGAAACAGCATGACGATTCCCCAGATTCCGCCGAGCCCGACGAGAATGTACAGGATAATCGACACGACAGAGCCGGCACCGAAGATCCATGCGACAAGGTTGAAATTGAAGATACCGACAAGCAGCCAGTTCAATGCACCTACGATCATCAGGATTAAGGCAACGATATTCATGAAATCACTCCTTTCGTATCGTTAGTATGAACGGTACGAAGGAATTTCATGCTCCTTTTTTTCGGGGAAAATCTCAATTTCAAACCGATCAAAACAAATGGGTTCCATGAAATCGGAATCACGAAAAACGGTATGTGAAAACAGATCCAATTCACGAACATGTTTTTCCAGCATAACCGGTCTGGAAAGGTCGAGCGACTGACACAGATCATGCAGGATCGGCATCCAGCCCTCTAAATCAGAGGGTCGTGCGAGAGAAAACTCCCGCACGACTTCCGACTGTATCTTTTGATATTGAATTGTTTTTGCCCAGATCCGCATTATTTGATGACCTTTGCAAACCAGCCGAGGAATTCGGCACATTCGGTATCGCTGTAGGTTCCGACGAAATTGCAGTAAATATTATACTTGCTGCCGATATTGTCGCCGGGCTGCCATTTATCGCTCAGGTTGCGGACATAGACCGTTTCATTGGATTTAAGAATGTTCATCTTTACGATGGTCTCGCCGTCAACCGTGATGACTTCAACGACCTGTGCAGAAATTCTGAAGCCGTAGGTGTTGGTAGCGTACTGTGCTTCGTTTGCAAGAAGCTGCTGGATGGTTGCATGCTTCGGAAGTTCAAGATACGTCTTGGTTTTGTTGTAGAATTTGACGAAAGCATCCTTATCCTTGAAACCCTTGGTGATGGTGAACTTCGCAGTACCGGATTCAGCGCCTTCCTTGGTAGCTTCGATCGTAATGGAGGACATACCGTAGAAGGAAGCATCGGTCGTGATCTGGAAGGAGAAGTTTCCTTCGGGATCCACATTGACGCCGCCGCACAGCACGTTGGTCGTGTTGTCGCTTGCTGCGCTGAGCTCAGCGCCCGGAAGCGTCTTGCCCGTGACGGTCAGTTTACCGTTTTTGTCGGTATGCAGAGCTTTGCCGTCGGTTTTTACCTCGAGGACCATCGGTTCCGGAATGAACTTATATGCATGGACCGTGACTTCTTTTTTGTCGCTGACACAGTTGCTCTTCGTTGCCGTAATCGTGATGGTATCCTCTGCATCTTCACCGGCATTCTCGTCGAACTTATAATCGTACATGAACACGCCGCCCGTGTATACGACTGTGCCGACACCGTTGATCGCAACTTCGGCAGTGGGATCGTCAATGGTTCCGCTGAGAGAGATCACATTGGTATCAGGCGCCATGATCATACCGTTTTCGTCCGGAATGGGGGATGTAACGGTGATATTGAGACGCGGGAACGTATGCGTAAAGGACGGGCATGCGACCTTGAAGGAACTGCCGTCTGCGGAAGTTATGGCAATATCCGGCTTAATCTCAACTTCGGCTTCATCGAGCGGCTGATTCGGGAAGAATACTTCGACCGGGATCTTGACCTTTCGCGTAACGTCCTTGGAATCGCTGTTTACATACTGATAGTCGTCCTGATTCGGGAAATCGATCGTGACAGTGGAATTCGCCGGAACCACAACGGTGATCGCAACAAGTTCTTTATTGTTTTCGTCAAGAAGCTCCTGCAGTTGCGCATTGTGTGCATCGAGCGTCGGCTGATCGTCCTGCGAAGGATCGTTCGGGTTGGAGGGAACGGTCACGTCGCCGGGATCGCCTTCGGGATTGTTGACGGAAGTAGTGTCGGAATTGCTCTTTTCCGCAGGCTTGCTGCATTTCAGCTGATTCCTGAGGAGAAGATACCCGCCGAGAACAAGAATACCGACGATAACAACAATGATCGCGATCAGAAGAACGGTGAACAGGGTATTGTTCTTTTTCTTCTGCTGCTTGCGCTTGGGAGGCGTGGGCTCGTATTCAAACGAGTCTTCTTCTTCTTCGAGCGCCTCTTCATCATTATAAATTCCATCATCGCTCTCGGAATAATCTTCCGAAGGATCTGCTTCGCTGCTTTCTTCGTTGTTTTCAAACAGAGGAGCTCTGCGGCGAGCCTGTGTCGGAGACCAGATCGGAACAGGCGTTTCTTCCTCAACTTCGGGCGCCGCAGGTTCGGGCTCCTGCACGGGAGCGGCCTCTTCAACTTCGTTATCGGCTTCGACCGCATGTCTAGCAACGTTTACTTCCATATCCTCAATATCCGAAGCGGCTTCGTCTGCATCTTGCTGAACGGCTTCGGTGTTTTCGGACATGACCCAGGAAGGGCGGCTGAACCGCTTGGTCGGCTGCTGTTCCTCTTCGGGTTCTGCCGGGGTGTTGACGGCCTCGGGTTCGCTCTTGAGACTTGCGGCACAGACCTTGCAGTACGTTGCATGATCGGGATTATATGCTCCGCACTCCTTACAAATCATGTATATACCTCCTAATATAGTCAGATTTAACTGATCCTATTATAACATAAAATTTCACAGAGAAGTGACTAATATGTAAACAATTTGCGATTTCCGTGTTTTTTTTTCGTCTGTGTGGTATAAATAGTTCCGAAATCAAGGACTTCGGAATACTATAACAGTATAGTAAAAACAGAAGGAACCGCTATGATATACTTTGACAACAGCGCAACCACACAAACGCTTTCCGAGGCAGCCGAATGTGCCTGCCGTATGATGACGGGAGAATTCTTCAATCCGTCGGCAGCATACGGAGCCGCTTTCTCTGTAGAAAAAAGAGTCAATGAAGCAAGAACTTTTGCGGCGTCTTTGCTCGGGGCAAACAGCGCGGAGATCGTTTACACGTCCGGAGGAACCGAATCGAACAATGCTGCTTTCTTCGGAACGTTAAGAAGCGCGCACGGCAGGAAACGTATCGTAACGACCGGGATCGAGCATCCGTCTGTATTCGAGACTGCTGCTGCAGCCGCAAAGCTGTTCGATGCCGAACTGCTTTACGCACCTTTGAACCCGGACGGAACGGTCGATATCGATCGCTTGTCAGAAATGCTTACGGCAGAAACGACGCTTGTAAGCATTATGCATGTGAATAATGAACTGGGCAGCGTGAACGATCTTGATCGGATCGCCGCAAAGGTACACGCGCTTTCACCGAATGCAATATTTCATTCGGATGGCGTACAGGCATTTATGAAAGTCAGAACGCAGAAGATACCGGTGGATTTATACTCGGTTTCTGCGCACAAGCTGCATGCACCGAAGGGCGTCGGATTTTTGTATGTTCGCAACGGGATCCGCTTTGCCGGAGGGCAGATCGGCGGAGGGCAGGAACGGAATCTGCGCAGCGGAACAACAAACGTTCCGGGAATTCTCGGCTTTGACAAGGCGCTTCGTTTGTATCATTCAAACGAGCCCGCGTGGCAAGCGCAGATGTATCGCGTGAAAGCAAGGCTGTATCGGAATCTTTCCGCATTACCGGACGTCGTTCTGAACGGTCCGTCCATCGAAACCGGCGCGCCGCACATTCTGAACATGTCTTTTCTCGGCGTTCGCGGAGAAGTTCTGATGCATGCACTCGAACGATACGGTATTCTGGTTTCGACAGGATCGGCGTGTTCCTCCAAAAAGATCGGCAAGAACCGCGTTCTGAATACGGTGGGAATCACCGGCGCAAGGCAGGAAGGCGCGATCCGATTCAGCTTCAGCCCTTTCAATACGGAACAGGAAGCGGATGCCGCGTCCAATGCAATTGAGGAACAGGTCAGATTGCTGCGCAGATATAAAAGGAGATAAGTATGGAAAAAGTATTGTTGATACGGTATGCGGAAATTCATCTGAAGGGACTGAACCGTCCGTTTTTCGAACGGCTTCTGGTCGATCGGATCAAGCGTGCGCTGAATCCGGTCCATGCATCCGTGGAACGTGAGCAGGGAAGAATATTTGTGTACGGTATTCCGGAAGAATCTATTCCGGATTGTACGGACAGGCTTTGCCGCGTATTCGGCATCCATTCGCTCAGCACGGCATGCTGTGTAGAGAAAACGTGGGAGGCAATCCGTGATGCGGCAATCTCGGAGGTCGCACCGTTTGCAGCGCAGTCGAAGGCTCCGACATTCAAGTGTTTTGCACGGCGTTCGGACAAACGGTTCCCGATGACGTCCGAGCAAATCTGCAGAGAACTCGGCCATGTGCTTTTGGAAGCATATCCGAATCTCACCGTTGACGTGCATCATCCGGAGCTTCCCGTGACCGTTGAGATCCGACAGAACAACGCGTTCGTTTATACCGGAGAAGTACTTGGCGCAGGCGGTATGCCTGTCGGTTCCAACGGCAAAGCGATGCTTCTGATCTCCGGCGGCATCGACAGTCCCGTTGCAGGCTATATGATCGCAAAGCGCGGCGTTATGCTGGATGCGGTGCATTTCTACAGCTACCCGTATACCAGCGAACGCGCACGCGATAAGGTGATCGAGCTTACGAAGCTTGTTTCGCGTTATGCGGGAAGGATCAATCTCTATCTGGTCCCGTTTACAGACATACAGATGACGATCTACGATAAGTGCCCGTCAACGGAAACGACGGTACTGATGCGCCGTCTGATGATGAAGATCGCAGAACGAATTGCAAAGGATACGGGATCGCTCGCTCTCATTACCGGAGAATCCATCGGACAGGTTGCAAGCCAGACGATCGAATCGCTTTGCGTAACGGACGATGCAGTCGGTATGCCCGTGTTCCGTCCCTTGATCGGCTTCGATAAGGAAGAGATCATTGACAGAGCGCAGAAGATCGGTACGTTCGAAACATCGATCCTGCCGTACGAGGATTGCTGCACGGTATTTGTGCCGAAACATCCAGTCACAAAGCCCAAGGTGGACAGGCTCAGAGAAAGCGAAGCACTTGTCGATTTTGAACCTTTGATAGAAAAAGCCATATCCGAAACGGAACGGATGGATATCGGCTGAAAAAGCCAGAAAGGAGTAATTGCTTATGAAATGGTTTTTCAGGATCATCGGAATTATCGTCGTTGTCATTGTGCTTGCATCGGCGCTTCTGTATTTTCTGAATGAAAAAGACATACTGAAAGGTCCCATCTCGGAATGGATCACAAACGTGAAGAATGATATAATCAGCATCTTCGATCATACAAAAGGCATGGTCAATGATATGGGGAATACGGAAAATCCCGTCACGGATTCGATCAATCTTCCGTAATCATGGAATTGGCACTTGACAAACCGGAAACCGAATGCTAAGATTACATTCGGTTCCGACATCTGGGTGTAGCGCAGTTTGGTAGCGTGCTTGAATGGGGTTCAAGAGGCCGAGAGTTCAAATCTCTCCACCCAGACCAGATAACGCCGTAATCGGTTTTCGATTGCGGCGCTTTTCTTTTTGGCGGTTTCTGACAGAAAACATTATATATTATGATAATTCGGCATAAAACGTGAAAAAAGTATAGATTCAAAAAGCATTCCGTGGTAAAATGAAACAAATCTAATTGGGAGGATCTTATGGAACGAATTGTTGCTTGGAACACCTATACGAAAACCGACATGCGCAAGCTGGAGACGGTTGCAAAGGAATACCGTGCATTTCTGGATGCAGGAAAGACAGAGCGTGAATGCGTCACGGGCGCGATCGAACGCGCAAAAGCCGCAGGCTATCTGAACCTGAAGGATGTAATCAAGGAGAACGGCAGTCTGAAGGCAGGCGACCGCGTTTATGCGGACTGTATGGGAAAAGCGATCATGCTGTTCATCGTCGGCAAGCAGCCGATGGAGAAGGGGTTCAATATTATCGGCGCGCACATCGACTCTCCGCGCATGGACCTGAAGCAAAATCCGCTCTATGAGGACACCGGACTTGCCTATCTTGACACGCATTATTACGGCGGCATCAAGAAATACCAGTGGGTCACAATCCCGCTCGCACTGCACGGCGTGGTCGTGAAGAAGGACGGTTCGATCGTAAATGTTGTAATCGGCGAAGACGACAACGATCCGGTTGTCGGCATTTCCGATCTGCTGATTCATCTTTCGGCGGATCAGCTGCAGAAAAAAGCAGCCGTTGCCATCGAAGGCGAAGACCTGAATGTCATCATCGGAGGCATGCCGCTTAAGGATGAAGAGAAGGAGCCTGTCAAAGCGAACATGCTGAAGATCCTCAAAGAGAAATATGATATCGAAGAAGAGGATTTCCTTTCCGCCGAGATCGAAGTCGTTCCTGCGGGCAAATCCCGTGAGCTCGGTTTGGACCGCAGCATGATAATCGGTTACGGACACGACGACAGAGTATGCGCATTTGCACAGATCAAGGCAATGCTCGATATCAAAACAACGCCGGATGCAACCTGCTGCTGTATCCTTGCGGACAAGGAAGAGATCGGTTCCGTCGGCGCGACCGGCATGCATGCGAAGTATTTTGAAAACACGATCGCCGAACTGATGAACCTGACGGGCGAGTATTCCGAGCTGAAGCTTCGCCGTGCCCTGACGAATGCACATATGCTTTCCTGCGATGTCAGCGCGGGGTTCGATCCGAACTTTGCCGGCGTATTCGAAAAGAAAAACAGCGCATTCCTCGGCAAGGGCGTATGTTTCAATAAGTATACCGGCGCGCGCGGAAAGAGCGGTTCCAACGATGCCAATGCGGAATACATGGCAAAGCTCCGTAAGTGGATGGACGATAGCAAGGTCCGCTATCAGACGGCAGAGCTCGGCAAGGTCGATGCGGGCGGCGGCGGAACGATCGCCTATATCTGCGCAGAATACGGCATGGAGGTCATCGACAGCGGCGTTGCGGTGCTGTCCATGCACGCCCCCTGGGAGATTATCTCCAAAGCCGACCTGTATGAAGCGTTCAAAGCGTATCGTGCATTCCTTTTGAAAGCTGAATAATTCCGAATCAAAAGCGAACCGGGGGAGAAATCCCTCGGTTTTTTGCATGGTGGACAAGTGAAGAAAAATGTAGTATAATACAAATTCAAAGGAGATTGCCATGCGAAAAGCGCTCAGTTTAGTCCTATCAGTTTTAATCATCCTGTCGGGATTGATCGGCTGTTCAACCGATTCCGCCCCGGAACAGGACACGTCATTTGCAACCGCAAATTCGGAATCGACGTCCGAGGCTGCTGCAAATCCGACCATTCTGCCGACCGTTGATGATGTTGCAGTTCCGACAGCGGATACGTCGACACCGGCAATCGAATCCGAACAAGTGGCAATCGTTACGCCTATGCCCGAACCGACAGAAGTACCGACGCCTACGCCGAAACCGACGGATGTGCCGACACCCGTTCCGACGCCGGAACCGAATCCGTATGCCGGTGTATGGACGATCGAGGATCTTCCGTTCTCGTTGGAACTGCGCAGCGACAAAACATATCTCGTGACCGCAACGGAACAAGAGCGTGAAGGAACGTACACCTTTGACGCAAACCGTATTGTGCTGGATGTCGGCAACGGACAATCCATGGAAATGCGGTATTACGAGAATGCGGATGTGTTGAAAATCGACGATTTCAAGCTGATTCGCGATGATCTCGTTTTCTTTTATGAAACGACAGGCGTTCCCGTTTCATTCACCGCAGAGAACGAAGATGCAAGCGTATCCGTTCGAAACGCAGTCGTTGAAGTAAAAATGAAGGACGGAAAACAGGTCCAGAGCTATTGCTTTATCAAAGCAGGGTTAACGCCCTCGCAGCAATCGCGGGACTGGTTTGACGCCGCAGACAGCGGAGAACCTACCGATTCATTCAACGTTTACAAATATGACGGAAACTATTCTCTTTGGATGCGCGATCCGGAAGGCAATCCCTATCAATCGATCGATGTTACCGTTATTTCGGGATTTCGGTATCCGGTTCAGGCCGAAGGTCTTGATTATGTCCGGCAGCCTGTCAGTGCTCTTTTGAAGGAAAAGGGTACCAGTGTAGACGAGATGAACCGCATCATCAGCAGAGATGTCGCTGCCGCAGGAATCTATACGCGGACCGGCGTCGTGACCGCGGGCGTATCGCTGATCTCAAATATGGCAAAATACGGGTATACGATCGTTTATCAGGGGCACGGAGCCTATCAGGCGGCAAGAAACTGGGGACTGAATCCGTATTGGGGCGCAAAGCTTGACAATCCGACGACCGACCCGAACGGTACATATTACTACACAGGAATGCAATGCGTTGCAAGCATCGTCTGGGCATACAAACAGGCGGGGATGAATCTCAGCTCCGAAGCGAACTCTGAGATCGGAACGCTCGGCGAACGCACCCGTGCAAAAGACAACCGCATCGATTATGACCGTGCGGAATCCGGAGACATCGTTAAAAGCGGCGGACACTATCTGATGGTGATCGACCGTCTGGACCGGAACGGCGACGGAGTGGATGATGCATATCTGACCTATGAAATGTGGGCGCCGCACCTGACGATGCTGATCCTTCCGTTCAGTCAGATTCGCGGACGGGAATTCTTTTCCATGGATGCGTATTTCGACGGCACGGGACGAAACGCAAGAAAGGTATTCTATTGGAAAAATACATTCAGGATTCCGTACGATGTTCTGCCGCAGTATCTTCGGGATGCGGTAGAGTCCGAAAAGCTTGAACAGAGCTATGCGAAGCTCTTGCAGGAACTCGGCTTTTGACAAACGAGGTGTTTCATGCCGTTGAAATTATTACGAAAAGTATGTGTTTTGATCGCAATCCTGATTGCTGCAATCGGGTTGCAGTTTGATTCGATCGCCGAAGAAGAGGAGCAGGCGGAAAATCTGTCCTCAAAGTGCAGATATACAGCCGATTTTTCTCTGCATGAAGAACGTCTGCGCGACAGCGATTACGATACCGTTCAGCGCGTCAATAAAGGGAAAACGCTTTCGATTTCATGGAACGACGACGTTCCGGTCGCATCGGTTTATCTTTCTTTCTACAGCGCGCCCGTCCCGTATACGGTTATGCAGTATTCATCCGACGGAACGAAGCTGTCCGAAGAACCCGGGATTCTGCTGTATAACAATTTGATCGAAGTTCTTCCGGAAACGCGGAAGGTCTCAATACGGGCGGAAGAGGATAACTGTTCTTTTTGTTCGCTGTATGCGCTCGGTCAGGGTACGATATCGGATTATCATCCGTTTGCGACAACGATCGACAAAGCGGATTATATGACGTTTGCCATGCATCCGGACGACGACGTGCTGTTCCTCGGCGCGATCTATCCGATTTACGAAGCGGATCGGGGACTCAGCGGCATTTCCATGATTATGAGCACAAAGCTTCCCGAAAAGTTTCAGCGTGAAAGACGACAGGAGGACATGAACGGAGCCTGGGTGCTCGGTCTGAAAACGCAGCCTGTGTTCGGTGGATTTCCGGATATTCCGCAGGATTATTACAACAAATTCCACCACACGTTTACAAAGGATGACGTCACGCGATATGCCGTCACCATGATACGCACCTACAGACCTGAGGTCGTAATGACGCAGGATCTCAACGGCGAATACGGACACTGGCAGCATAAAGTTCTTGCGCAGGGTGTTTTGGCGGCAGTTCCGCTTGCCGCAGACCCGTCGTATCAGCCCAAGGGATATCCGAAAACGGAGCCGTGGGAAGTCAAGAAGCTGTATATTCATCTGTATGATCAGAACAAACTGACGCTCGACGTAGATCGCCCGATTACGGCTTTGGACGGGAAGTCCGCATTCGAAACGGCACAGCAGGCGTTCCTGATGCATCCGACGCAGACAAGAAAGGACAATCATCACGTATCGAAAACCGAGTACAGCCTTGCGGAATTCGGACTTGCCTATACAACGGTCGGCGAGGATACGCCGGGCGTCAACGATATGTTTGAGCATATCGATCCGGATATGCTGTCCGTGACGCCTACGCCGGAGATTACACCCGAACCGACGCCGGAAATCACACCGGAACCGATCACTCCGGAGCCTGTAACGCCGGAACCGATGCCGACGCTTGAGCCATACCTCGTATCGGAAACGGAAACGAACGAACCTTCGACCGCACCGATCGTTCATGAGATCGAGGAGGAACCGACAGCTTTGCCGGAACCGGCGCCTTCTGCAGATATTCAGACCACGGAACCCGACGATTCGATCGGCAGTACGTTCTTCCTGATCGGAGGAGGACTGATCCTGTTGCTGATCATTCTGATCGTTCTTCTCATTCTTGCACGCAAACGGAGGTAATGCAATGAAACGATTGATTGGATTCGCATTGCTGATATTGGGACTGATGCTTTCGGGCTGCGGAGAACCGACAAGCCAACAGACGTTTTCAACCGAGACCGAGCGTCCGGTCACCATCGATATTCCGCAGGAAACCGTCGGAATCTCGGAAGCGGAAGATGTTGACGTCATCACCGTTCCAGTAACCGAACTGACGGTGTCGGCAGAGGACGGTTTGCCCGATCTGGAAACGCTGCGGAACATGACGTCGCTGCGCTATCTTGATCTTACCGCGCTTCCTTACACGGACTTTTCCGCAATCGCAAAGATATCCGAAGCGCTCCCGGCGTGCCGGATCGTCTGGAATCAGATGCTCACTGACGGTGTATTTCGCAGTGATGCTGCGGATCTGATCCTGCCGAACGCTACCGCGGAAGATGTCGGACTATTGAAGGCGTTTGCCAATCTTCGTTCCGTAGATGCGACCGGCAGCCGTGCGTATGCAGAGCTCTTCGCATTTCAGAACGCGAATCCCGCAATCGACGTACGGTATACCTATCAGGACGGTTCAGCGGTTCTGTCAAACAAGGATGAAGCTTTGACGGTTCCGATCGGAGTAAGCGCAGATGCTCTGACCGACGTCATACAGTATTTTCCCGATTTGAAAGAAGTCGATCTTCGCCAATCGGACTGGACAGATGCGCAGGCAGAATCGTTTTGTGCGAAGAATCCGGGCCTTACCGTCGACAGAATGATCGTTATCGGAGATTCGCGCTATGATTCCGACACGGAAGTGCTGAACCTGAATGCATTGACCGGATGGTCACCCGAAATGCTGATCGGGAAACTGAGCGCTTTTTCAAAGCTGAAATCGATCGGTCTTCCCTCCGAGTGGAACGAACAGCAGTACCAGACTGCGGCACAGGCAATGCCCGGCGTTCATATCGTCGGTAAGATCGAACGCTACGGCAGAGAGATCGACTGTGCGGCGGAGGAACTGGATCTTTCGGATACAAAGCTCGGCGGAACGGAAGAAGTCGAATCGCTGATCGGCGAAATGCCCTTTATGAAAAAGCTGATCGTGTGCAACTGCGGACTGTCCGACGAGCAGATGGTCACGCTCGCCGACGCTCACCCGGACATCCGCTTTGTCTGGATCATCACGCTCGGACCGCACAAGCTTCGTACAGATGCCGTCGGTTTTTCGACCAAGAATCCTTCAAAGCATACGAATCCGAACGCAAGCGACGCATACAACAGAAAGGTCAAAAACACAAAGCGGCTTCACGAAGGCGATATTGCTCTCCTGAAATACTGTTACGACCTCGAAGCGCTGGACCTCGGTCATAACTATCTCACGAACAACGATCTTCAGGTTATCGCAGGATTGACCAAACTGAAAGTGCTGATTCTTGCCGATAATACCATCACCGATATTTCCGCATTGACGACGCTGAAAGATCTTGAGTATATCGAACTGTTCATGAACAGGATTCCGGATCTGTCTCCGCTGACGGAGATGCCGTCTCTGCAGGATGTGAATGTATGCAACGTCGGCGTATCGGATCTGTCTCCGCTGTTTTCTCTGACAGGGGTAAAACGCCTTTGGTATGCGATGAACCCGTTCGAACGGGAGCAGGCGGTTGCGGTCAAGGAATCACTTCCGGATTGCCTGTGCAATTATACGACAAAAGACGAAACTGCGGAAGGCTGGCGTGAGGATCCGCGGTATTTCTGGATGCGTTCTTATTTCGATTGACGGTAATCATACTTGCAAGAAACGCGGGAATGCGGTATAATCTATAAAAAGATAACGGAGGTGCAGAATTGATTCAGCTCATTTTCGGCGAGAAAGGGTCCGGAAAGACCAAGAAGATCCTCGAGATTGCAAATCAGGCTGCGGAAGAGGCAAAGGGAAGCGTTGTGTTCATCGATGAGGATGAACGGTATATGTATGATCTCAATCTGTCCGTTCGTTTTATCAATGCAACGGAGTATGCACTTTCCGGACCGAAGATGTTTTACGGCTTCCTTTGCGGGATTGCTGCATCGGATCATGATCTTGAATGCATTGTGATCGACAGCTTCATGCATCTTGTTCAGCATGATCTGGATTCATTGAAAGAGATGTTTGACAAGCTGAATTGGTTTTCCGAAACACACGGGATCCGTTTGGTGCTTTCACTTTCATGCGCACCGGATCAATTGCCTTCTTTTTTGAGCGTTTGATCCCAATCGGTTCGGTTTGTTTCCACGGGGCTGTGTAAAGATCATATGCGGGTTTACACAGCCTTTTCTATGTTAGAAGAAGGAAGTTTTGATTATATGGAAGAAATGCAACAGATCCAATCAGAACAATATGCGCCGAAAAAACAAAAGCGAAAGGGATCGATCGCGCTTCTGCTTGTCGGAATCGTTTTGACAACTGTGCTCATAACAGCCGCGGTGACGTGGTTTGCGGCGAAGAGAATGTACCGATCGGAAGATGATCGCTTTATCTCTTCCGTAAAGCAGGCAAGGGATATCATACGCAATAATTTTTATTATTACAATGAAAACGATGACGGCTTTACGGACTCTGTTCTGAAAGGTATCGCATCTGCAACCGGAGACCGTTATGCGGAATACTATACGGAATCGGAATACAGAGAACTGACAAAACAGAATCAAAGGAGTTTTGTCGGGATCGGTATCCTGACGCAGCTGAACGAGAGCGGCGCTGTCGAGATCATCGATGTATATGAAAACACGCCTGCCTCCGAAGCGGGATTGAAACCCGGCGATATCATAACGGAGATCAACGGGATCGTTTTTGACAACGATACGTTGGCGGGATTTCTTGATCATGTACAGGCGGAAGACGGCGCGGAGAATAACTTTGTGATTCGGCGCGGAGAAGAAACGCTTATGTTTACGATCGTTGCACGTGAAATCCATACGCCGTCCGTTTCTTACAAAATGCTTACGGATTCGATCGGGTATATCCACATTCAGACGTTTCACGGGACCTGTGTCGATGAGACAAAAACGGCTATCGAAGAACTGCAAAAGTCCGGAATGAAGCAGCTTGTACTGGATCTTCGCGATAATCTGGGAGGATCTCTCTACGACGCGATCGACATTGCCGACCTGTTCCTTCCGAAAAATCATATCGTAACCACGCTGCGTTCCCGTGACGGAAATGTTGTTGAATACAAGACCAAGAATACCGGACTTGAAATCGAAACGGTTTTGCTCGTCAACGAAATGTCCGCATCCGCAAGCGAATTGGTAGCAGGTGCGCTGAAGGATTATGAAGCAGCTTATCTGATCGGTACAAAGACATACGGCAAGGGCATCGTACAGACGTTTTATGAAGTATCCGAAACGAAGGGGTGGCTGAAGCTGACAAGTGATGCGTACTATACGCCGAACGGCGTCTGCGTGCAAGATGAAGGAATCACTCCGAACAAGATCGTGCAGCTTTCCGAGGAAGCGGAGCGATATACGATTGAGCTCATTCCGTTTGAACTTGATGCGCAGCTGCAGGCTGCGATCGCATATCTGGAGGAATAAATGAATACGAAACAGTACTGTGTAGCGAACGAAGCGCTTTATCCGTCCGGTCTCGACAAGATTGAATGGGTCCGTCGCAATATGGCGCTCCTGAATCTGATTGAAGAAAGCTTTCGGATCGAACAGCCGTTCAAAGGGCTGCGCATTGCTTTGTCGGTGCATCTCGAAGCAAAAACCGCTTATCTCTGCAAGGTTCTGCAGGCAGGCGGCGCGGAAATGTACGTCACGGGAAGCAATCCGCTTTCCACGCAAGACGACGTGGCCGCAGCTCTTGTGCACGAAGGAATGTCCGTGTTTGCCGTTCACGGCGCGTCTCCGGACGTCTATGAACAATGCCTTATGCGCGTATTGGAATCAGAACCCGATATTATTATCGATGACGGTGCGGATCTTGTTACGCTGCTTCATACAAAGCTTCCTCATCTGATTCCGAAGATCATCGGCGGATGCGAAGAAACCACGACCGGGATTCATCGCCTGCTTGCGATGGAGAAGGACGGCACGCTGCGTTTCCCGATGTTCAGCGTCAACGATGCGCAGTGCAAGCATCTGTTTGACAACCGATACGGAACCGGACAATCCGTATTTGACGGTATCGACCGCACGACAAATCTGATCGTTGCGGGGAAAACCGTCGTCGTTGTAGGATACGGATGGTGCGGACGCGGCGTTGCCATGCGCGCAAAAGGACTCGGCGCTCGCGTGATCGTCACGGAGATCGATCCGATCAAGGCGATCGAAGCGGTCATGGACGGCTTTACTGTCATGCGCATGGCGGAAGCGGCAAAGATCGGCGACGTGTTCATTACGGTTACGGGAATGTGCGACGTCATTACGGAAGCGCATATGCGTTCCATGAAAAACGGCGTGCTGTTGTCCAATGCCGGACACTTTGACGTAGAGATCGATGTAGCGGGCTTAAAGAGAATCGCCGTGGAATCCCGACAGATGAAACCGAACATTACGGGATATCGCCTCGATAACGGGAATTGGCTGTATCTGCTTGCCGAGGGAAGACTTGTCAACCTTGCATCCGGCGACGGACATCCCGCGGAGATCATGGATATGAGCTTTGCGATCCAGGCGCTTTGCGCAAGAGAACTCGCCGTGAACCGCCCGAAGGAAGCGCGCGTTTATGCGGTTCCGGATGCGATCGATGCGTTTGTAGCGAACGAAAAACTGAAAAGTATCGGAGCGTCGGTAGACGTTTTGACGCAAAAACAAAAAGAATATGCAAATTCATGGAAAGTTTAGGTTTACAGATCGACTTTTCTGTGTTATAGTAAATTAGTTAAATAGTGTAAATCCGTGCAGACGGATTCCATTTTGAACACCAAATTCCAACAGGGGGAACACACATGAAATTCTACACCGCGAATGAGATTCGCAACATCGGCGTCTTCGGACACGGCGGCGAAGGCAAAACTACTTTGACCGAAGCAATGCTTTACAATGCAGGGCTTGTCGATCGTTTCCCGAACAATGCACCTACGACGGATTTCGATCCCGAAGAGATCAAACGTTCCATCTCCATCAACATGGCGCTTGCGCCTTTGGAATGGAAGAATACGAAGATTAACCTGATCGACGCGCCCGGTTTCTTCGATTTCTATGGCGACGTAACCGCAGCCATGGCGCTTTGCGACGCGGCGCTCGTTGTGATCAGCGCAGTTTCCGGTCCGGCAGTCGGCGCGGAAAAGACTATGGCAATGTGCAAAGAGCAGCACAAGGCCAGAATGATGGTTATCAATCAGATGGATCGCGACAACGCGAACTTCGAAAAGACGATGCAGGCAGTGAACGAAAAGTTCGGCGTGAACGTCGTTCCGATCCAGCTCCCGATCATGCAGGGCGGCGCGTTCAAGGGCTATGTCGATATCGTCAATATGAACGCAAAGATGTTTGAGGGCAAAGGCGAAAAGGAAGTCGCGATTCCCGGCAACCTTGAAGCGGAAGCGCAGGAGCTCTATGAGAAGCTCACCGAAGCGGCGGCTGAAGCAGACGAAGATCTCATGATGGAGTATCTTGAAACGATGGAGCTTTCACGCGAGCAGATTCTGATGGGCCTTTCCAAGGGCGTTCTGGACGGCGATATTACGCCCGTGTGCTGCACGTCTGCGCTCAACAACATCGGCGTAACCACGCTCCTCGATTACATTCTCCACTACATGCCGACCGCTGCGGACGCCAAGCTTCCGAAGGCGTTCAAGAACGGTGAAGAGATCGAGCTCACCAGAGACGGCAAGATGGTCTGCCATATCTACAAGACGGTCAACGATCAGTTCGGTAAGTACAGCATCGTGAAGGTACATCGCGGTACGCTGGACGGCGGCGTTTCGCTGTTCAACGCAAATCAGGAGAAGAGCGAGAAGCCCACTGCGCCGGTCATGCTCCGCGGCAAGAAGTCCATTGCGGTTGACAAGCTGAACGCCGGCGATATCGGCGCGATCCCGAAGCTGCAGATCTCCAACACGAACGATACGCTCTGCGATGCATCCGACGTTGTGAAGATCGAGCAGGTCAAATTCCCCGAGCCGTGCATCAGCCTGGCAGTCACGGCAAAGAAGCAGGGTGAGGAAGATAAGGTCATCGGCGCTCTCAACAAGCTTCTTGAAGAGGATCCCACCATTGCGATCGAAAAGAACGCAGAAACCGGCGACGTCCTTCTGAAGGGCCTCGGCGAGATGCATCTTGACGTAACCTGCGCAAAGATCCGCAACAAGAGCAACGTCGAAGCGCAGCTCGCAGATCCGCGCATTCCGTACCGTGAGACGATTCGTTCCACGGCGGAAGCGGAAGGTAAGCACAAGAAACAGTCCGGCGGCAGCGGTCAGTTCGGCGTCGTTCAGATGCGGTTTGAGCCGGCGCCCGAAGGCGTTGATTTTGAGTTCGTCAATGCGATCGTCGGCGGTGTTGTTCCGAAGGAATACATTCCGGCAGTTGAAAAAGGACTTCGCGAAGCGATGCAACACGGCGTGCTTGCTGGCTATCCGATGGTCGGCATCAAAGCAACGCTTTACGACGGCAAGTACCATCCGGTCGACTCCAAGGAAGTCGCGTTCAAGAGC
>JAEEGL014693034.1_pt1 | contig 22207 bp, 14 predicted proteins | sample 9134231 | NCBI WGS metagenome assembly JAEEGL01 (sample SAMN16246548, study PRJNA631951) | gut metagenome | biome: gut microbiome; feature: rumen; material: fiber-attached | host: Bos | place: Iran: Karaj | collected 2018-10 | reverse complement strand
TGATCACCTCCGAGGAGAATGCCTGCATGGATATCGTGGGCAGATGTGATCTGACGCTGGACGGCAAAACGTATGACACGGTCTGTGTCATGGACCTGGGAATGTACGAGGAGGGCATGGTAAGTGAGCAGTATCTGGACAGGAACGGGCGCACCGTCCTCTGGCGCCGTTTTAACCGGGATGACTGGGCGGCTGACCGCTACGGAAAGAATTGGTCCGAGCTTCTGCCCCGGAATGAGCGACTGCTCATCAACGGTCAGCGGTACGTACACTGGTATGACTGTCTCTGCCTCAGGACCCCGGAATGATTTCAACGCTCAAACGGAAAGGGCAGCCGATACGGCTGTCCTTTCTTTCCGCTTTCTTCCTTCCAAAAATCCGCGCTCCGTGGTATATTCTATATGGCCTTCGGGCCGGCAGTTCAGCATTTGTGAGGGGTTCAGATGAACGGGACCGTGAGCGTGAACGGCGTTGATTATAAAATCATAAAGCTTCTGGGGCACGGGAAAGGCGGATACTCCTACCTCGTTTCGTTTCACGGCGGGCATGCGGTCCTGAAGCAGATCCATCACGAGCCCTGTGATTACTATACCTTCGGCAACAAGCTCGAAGCCGAAAAGCATGATTATATCCGGCTGAAGGAGGCAGGCATCCGCATCCCCCGGATGATCGCCATAGAGGAGAGTACGGAACGGATCGTCAAGGAGTATATCGACGGGCCGACCGTTTTTGATCTGGTCCGTGACGGTCTGTCCGCGGACCCTTATCTCCCCCAGGTCCGTGAAATGGCCCGGCAGGCCGGAGCCGCCGGCCTGAATATCGACTACTTCCCGACCAATTTTGTCGTTCAGGACGGTCTGATCTGGTATGTGGATTATGAGTGCAATCCGTATATGGATGAATGGAGCTTTGAAAACTGGGGGATCCGGTACTGGAGCAAAACTCCCGAGTTTGAGGAATATCTGAGAAGTCACGGATGAAACAGCTTCCGTCCGCTTCTCTCCCACGGAGAAACAACTCCGGCAGCCTTTACCGGCTGCCGGAGTTTCCCTGTTCCCGTCTTTTTTTCCGTACGCTTCAGGCCGCGCCGGGCCGGGCGCCTCACAGGCCGGGGAATGCGCGGCTGTGCAGGATGGCGCCCTGGTGCGCCGGGTCGGCGTCCAGCACGGCCCGGAAATGTCTTTTCGCGCGTTCCGTATCGCCAAGGCCGCAGCTGCCCAGGGCGATCAGGTAATCGCAGTGGATCCGGTTTCTCCTCGTCAGGTCCTCCTCAAACAGCTGCAGGTCGGGTAAGGACACAGCGAAATAATCGATCTCCACCCGGTCGTAATAATGCTTCTCCCCGTAGGAGACCAGCCTGTGGAAACGGCTCAGCGCGCGTTCCTCCCTGCCCGTCTCGCGGCAGGCCAGCCCCTCGTACAGGATCATGTCCGCGGGCTGGTCGTTGTAATACATGGCGTTCGCCGGCTCCTCATCCCCCGCCGCGGCCAGTTCAAGCTGCTCCAGCTCCGCCTTTTCGTTTCCCAGCGCGCGTTCCGCCAGGCCCAGATAATAATGGATATGGTTGTCCTTCGCGCCCTCCAGCTTTCCCTCGCCCAGATTGCGCGGGAAAACCAGGGCCTTTTCCAGCAGCTCTTTGGCTCTCCGCGGCTCGTTTCCGCGCAGGGCTTTGATCCCCATCTGCGTCAGCGCCGCCGCGTACTGGGCGGTCACCTTGCCCTCCCCGCCTTCCCAGGGGTGGAAGGTGCGCGCCGTCAGCAGCTCCAGCGCCTCCTCATGCCTGCCCAGATCGTTGAGCAGCGTGCAGTATTCGGTGTACAGATCGTCCCGGCGGAACGCGGTCTCCCTGTTTTCCTCCAGGAAGGCCAGCTTCTCCTCAACGCTCCTCTTCAGCTTTCCGTAAAGCTGGTAAAGCTCCAGCATGACCCGGGCGTCCCCGGGGTCCAGCGCGAATGCCTTTTCCATGCATTCCAGCGCTTTTGCCGGATCGTTCCGCTTGTTGTAATACGCGATGGCCAGGTTCCGCCACACGGTCGGGAAGCTGCCGTCCAGCGCGGCGGAGCGTTCCCAGCAGGCTGTCGCGTCCTCATACTGCCGCCTGTCGTACCACAGACAGCCGAGGCCGTACGGCGCCTTTGCGTCCTCCGGATTTGCTTCCATGGCGTGGCGCAGGGCGGCGATGTCCTCGATCCGGTTCGGAAAACAGTATGGCTGGGCTGCCTCCGCGGCTTTCCGCAGGACTTCCGCTTCCTGCTCCGCTTCGCCCGTCCGGGCAAGGATCGCCGCCTCATGGTAAAGCACCGTGGATGACGGATGAGGGCACTTTTCCAGAATGAACAGGGCGTCCCGGTCATAGCCGGCTTCCGCGTAGTCCAGCGCGCACTCGATGAAGCTGCTCTCCCTGCCGTTCATCATCCGCAGGGCTCCCTCCAGATCCCCGGCTTCGATCCGGGATACATAGTCAAACGCGTCCAGCTCCAGGTTCTCCTGATACTGCTTTTCCGCCTCCTGATCCCGGCCGAGGCTGTCGAGGATCATGCCCCTGAGCGCGCGCGCCTTCAGGCTGTGCCCGTTCCGGACCAGGCTGCGGTCAATGTGCTCAAGCGCCCGGCCGTATTCTCCCCGCCGGCAGTCAATGCAGGCCAGGTGGTAATAGGCGGCCTCCTGCTGCTCGGCGGTCCAGGTTGCCTTGTAGAAAGTGTCGTAGGCCTCCTCCTCCCTGCCCTGATAAAGCAGGCAGAGGCCCAGGTGCAGGTAAGGCCCGCTGTCACAGGGATTCGGATTATGCTCCGTCATCCGCGCGACCGCCGCCCTGAAATACGGCTCCGCTTCCTCAAAGCGTCCGCGGCGCAGCAGCAGGGTGCCCCAGGCATCGTTGCAGCGGATGTCCCCGGGATCCCGCCGGAGTCCTTCCAGATAATAGCCGTCCGGCAGCCAGGTCGCGTGACGGTACTGCTCCAGATGGAGTCCGGTCAGGTACAGCTCCTCCACCGTCCGGATCTCCTCCGGCTTTCCCGCCGGAGGCATGGGATCCGGGATCTTTTCGATCCGCTCCGGCTGCGGCGCGTAGGAGATCAGCTTCCTTCCCCCGGCAGAATACACGCTCAGCACCAGTTCGGTCTCCGGCGCGTCGGTTGCCGCCGTTTCCCGCAGGACCTGCACGGGACTGATGTCCGCGGTCTTTTCGTAGACCGGGCGTCCGCCGGCGGTGAGGGTGATCCTCGCGCTGCGGAAAAGCTCCGTGGCATAGACGGTGATGACCGCCCTTCCGTCCTTCACCTCCAGGTTGACCGCGCATTCCCGGCTCGCGTTCTTCACATATCCGACAGCCTTGTAGGGCATGAAATACTGGGTAAAGGTTTTTTCCTCATAGGGCTTCAGCCACGTAAAGTCCGGCTGATTGTCACAGTACATGCCGGTCATCAGTTCAATATACGGGCCGTTGCGGTCGGTCAGGTTCCGGTCCCAGGCCTGCCCGAAATCCCCGCAGCCCCAGGTCCACTGTTTTTTCCCGGGGGACACGTGGTGATCCGCCACGTGCAGGATGCCGGCTTCCCTTCCGTAGTCGTATCCGCCCACAAAGTCGTAGTCGCTGTGGGCGCACATATAGGACGTGGGGACCGGGATGTTCCGGTACCGGGAGATATCCACCCCGGCGCTGTAATCGTGCTTGTAGTACACGCCGGTGGCAATGGGAAAGGTGCTGACGTCGCGTTTCCCGTGGTCGAACACGGCTGTGACGTCCGGCGGGAAGACCGACTGTGTGTTCTCATTCACCGCCACGGCCGGATTGGCCCACCACAGAAAGGTCTGGGGCAGTCCCGTCCGGTTGTACAGCTGTCCCCGGATCTCCAGATACGCCTTTCCCGGATGCAGGGTAAAGGTCATTTTCCCCTTCGTGCCGTACATCTGGTCCACCTCGCTGCATTCCACGGACGCGCTGCCGTCCGGGTGCTCCACGGTGCGCCAGTCGACCGGGGCGAAGGTCGTCGGCCGGTGATGCTGCGGCCAGTTGAACTCGATCCCCCCGGAGATCCACGGCCCGCACAGGCCCACCAGTGCGGGCTTGATCACCTCGTTATAGTACACAAAGTCGTACCCGTTGGTTTTGTCCAGCGCGCGTTGGATCCGTCCGCCGAGCTCCGGCAGGACCATGATCTTCAGATATTCATTCTCCAGCCACACGGCGGTGTACGGCCGGTCTTCCTTTTCATCCAGGATCTTGTCCACCACGGGAAAAGGATAGACCTTCCCGCTGGAGCCCTGATAAACGCGTTTTTCCAGGAACATGGGGTTCCTGTCCGCCGGCCCGGTGCCGTAAGTCGGGATCAGTACGGTTTCCGTGCGGACGCTTGCCTGTGTGCTCATACCCGGTTATTTCCTCTCTGCCTTGCTTCCTGTCTCGCCGCCGCGCGCCCGGGTCTGTCCCCGGGGGAACCGCCGCGGAATCTTTTCCGGTGGCGGGCGCGCTGAAAGGAATCAGGTTTTTCTGCAAGAATAAGTATACTATATCACACCCCTTCCGTGCGGAGCAACAGCGCGGAACGGCGCCCGCTCCGGGCGCCGGGGTAAACGGATGGACGGTATAAATGGGATCGCTGAAAACCCTGGATCTTTCCGGCGTCTGGGCCTGCGCCATACCGGGCGTTTCGGCCCCGGTGCGGCTTCCCGGAACGCTGGATGAAAGCGGCATCGGCTTTCCGGACGATCCCCTGCGTCAGTGGAAGCTGGAGGAGCTGCGTGCCCGCGGCCTCTGGCGCGAAGGGGATCCGATCCTCACCCGGCTGACGAGGAAGTTCACATATGAAGGCCCCGCGCGGATCTCCCGCGTGCTGGAATGGGACCCTCCGGAAAACGGCAGGGTCTTCCTGGAATGCGGCCGCGCCCGGCATCTCCGCCTTCTGGTCAACGGAAAGGAGGCCGCGCCATACCGTCCGGCAACGCTCAGTACGCCGTATGTGTTTGAGGTCACGGAACTTCTCACCGGCAGGGACGAGTTTGTCTTCCTGTCGGACAACAGCTGCCCCGGCTGGCCCCGAGATGCCATTCTGTATTCCTCCGCCGCTTCCGATGAAACGCAGACCAACTGGAACGGCATTCTCGGTTACGTCCGGCTCCGGTTTGAAAAGGAAGCCTTCATTTCGGACCTGCGGGTATACCCCGGGGAGGACTCCGTGGACGTCGTCGCGGAGCTGGACTGCCTCTTCCCCTGCCGGGGCACGCTTTCCCTCCGGAGCGATGCGTTGGAGGACGCCGCCGCGGATTTCTCCTTTGCCCTTCCCGGCCGGCATGAGGTCGCCGTCCGGGGGATCGGCATCCGCCCCGGGGCTGCGCGCTGGGACGAGAACAATGGCGTATTGCAGTCTCTGACAGCCGTCTGGGAGGGAGTGGACCGCCGCGCCGTATCCTTCGGGCTCCGCACCTTTGCAGCGCGGAACGGCGGCCTGGCGCTGAACGGGCGCCGGATCTTCCTCCGCGGCGAAACCAACTGCGCCCTGTTCCCGGAGACCGGGCATATGCCCATGGATCCGGAGGCATGGAAGTCCGTCCTCCTCAAATACCGTTCCTACGGAGTCAACTGCGTGCGCTTTCACAGCCACTGCCCGCCGGAGGCCGCCTTTGCCGCGGCCGATGAGCTGGGAATACTGATGCAGCCAGAGCTCTCCCACTGGGATCCGGAGCATGCCTTTGCCTCACCGGAATCCAGAGAGTATTACCGTACGGAGCTTCTGGAGATCCTCCGGCACCTGGCGAATCACCCATCCTTCGTCATGCTGACGCTGGGCAATGAGCTGCAGGCGGACGCGGACGGTCTCTCCTTCATGAACTCCCTGCCGGCCCTGGCCCGCCGTTTCGATCCGACGCGCCTGTACGCGAACGGCTCCAATCCGTTTTACGGGCAGATGGGTCCGGATCCCTCCGGTGATTTCTATACCTCCTCCCAGGTCGGGGAGCTGGACCTGCGGGCCGCGTCCTCCGGCGTGAGCGGATGGCTCAACCGGGAGTATCCGGATTTCCGCCGGAATTATGATGCCGCGGTCGCGTCGCTGCGCCGGCGGACGGATCAGCCCGTCTTTTCCTTTGAGGTCGGGCAGTACGAGGTCCTGCCGGATTTTGACGAGCTGGCGGATTACCGCGGCGTGACCGTGCCGGATAATCTGGAGCGTGTCCGGAGCAAGGTGCGCTCCGCCGGATGGGAGGACAGCTGGAAGCAGCGCGTGGAGGCCTCCGGCGATCTGGCCCTCCTCTGCTACCGCGCGGAGGTGGAGGCCGCCCTGCGCACTCCCGGCTTCAGCGGCATCTCCCTGCTGGGGCTGCAGGATTTTTCCGGGCAGGGCACCGCGCTGATCGGCATGATGAACGCCCATCTGGAGCCCAAGCCCTACCCCTTTGCGCGGCCGGAGCGCTTTTCCGCGTTTTTCCGCCCGGTCCTGCCCCTGGTCCTGCTCCCGCGCTTCACCTGGACCGCCGGCGAAGCCTTCACCGCGGAGGTGAAGCTGGCGAACTACGGAAACCGGGATCTCCGGGATTCCCCGCGCTGGGAGCTTTCCGGTCCTGGCGAAGGACTCCGCGGCGCCCTGTCCCCGGTGACCTCCCGTTCCGGGGAACTGACCCCTCTCGGCACGGTCGCCTTTTCCCTGCCCACGCCGTCTCAGGCGGAAAAGCGGGTCCTGACCGTCACCTTTGGGGGAGAGCGGAACGAATACCCGCTTTGGATCTATCCGGACGCGCCGGTCTCCTGCCCGGAGTCCGTTCATGAATGCGCCGCGCTGGATGATCGGGCCCTGTCCGTTCTTTCCTCCGGCGGGACCGTTTACCTTTCTCCGGAGTTTTCCTCCCCGGCGCGGCCTCCTTTTGTGCAGCCGCAGTTCAGCACCGATTTCTGGTCCGTGTGCACCTTCCCGGAGCAGTCCGGCACCATGGGCCAGCTGATCGACGCGGCGCATCCGCTCTTTGATCGTTTCCCCACACAGGCCCATACGGACTGGCAGTGGTGGCCCATGGCGGGGCAGCCGGCCCTGGTCGTTCCCGCGACGCTCCGCCCCATCGTCGCCGTGCTCGATTCCTATGCGCTCATGCGGCCTCTGGCGCAGCTGTTTGAATGCCGCTGCGGGGGCGGGCGCCTCCTGGTTTCCAGTCTGGGCCTTCATGCCCTGTCCAGCTACCCGGAGGCCCGGGCGCTGCAGCGCGCCGTCTACGCGTACCTGGCCTCTGAGCCTGCCGGCCCCCTGCGGGAGCTCTCCCGGGCCGAAATAAAATCCATTCTCGGAGAAGCGGAATAATACAAAAAAACAGCCGGAGCCTTCCCCTGTCGGGATGGCTCCGGCTTGCTTTGCTTTTGGAAAAACCCTTATCCGCGCGCCGCGGGGCGGACTCGCTTCACGGAGGGTGTTATGGCCTGCTGCGGGCACACAAGCAGGCACAGGTGGCATCCCACGCACTTTTTCCCGTCCAGCACCGGCTTCCTGTCTTCATTCAGGCGGATCGCCTGATGCCCGCCGTCCATGCAGGAAACGGCGCAGCGTCCGCAGCCGATGCATTTTGCCCGGTCAAAGGAAGGAAATACCACGGTATCCCGCTCCACGGCGTCCGTCGTAAAGGACAGGCTGTCCAGTGCGAATCCCTGCGTGTCCTTCAGGCGGCGAAGCCCCTTCTCTGCCAGATACATGTTCAGTCCGGCCTTCAGGTCGTCGATGATCCGGTAGCCGTACTGCATCACCGCGGTGGTGATCTGTACGGATCCCGCGCCAAGCAGGATGAATTCCAGCGCGTCCTTCCAGGTCTCGATGCCGCCCATGGCGGAAAGATGCATGCCGGCCAGCGCGGGATTCTGGCCCAGTTCCGCGATAAAGCGCAGGGCGATGGGCTTCACAGCGTTCCCGCTGTAGCCGCCCACGGCTGACCTTCCGCGTACGGAGGGCGCTGTGGTGTACGTGTGCATGTCCACACCCACCACGCTCTTGATGGTGTTGATCGCCGCCAGTCCGTCCGCCCCGCCCTGTCTGGCCGCCTCCGCCGCGGGCGACATGGCGGCAACGTTCGGCGTCAGCTTTGCCAGCACCGGGATGCGGCAGGCCCGTTTGGCCGCGGCGGTGAACCGTTCCACCAGCTCCGGGATCTGGCCGATGTCCGATCCCAGGCCGCCCTCCGCCATATTGGGGCAGGAGAAATTCAGCTCCACCGCGTCCACGCCGTTTTCCTCGCACTGGCGCGCCAGTGTCCCCCATTCCTCCTCGTTCTGTCCCATAATGGATGCCATCACGAGCCTGGTGGGGTATTTCTTTTTCAGCTCCCGGAAGATCTTCATGTTTTCCGCCACGCTGTGGTCCGAAAGCTGCTCAATGTTCTTGAAGCCGACGATGCTCCCGCTGTCGCCGGTAATGGCGGAAAAGCGCGGGGAGGCTTCATGGATATCCAGGGAGCAGACGGTTTTGAAGCACACGCCGCCCCACCCGGCGTCAAAGGCGCGGGCGCACATGTCATATGTGCTGGCCACCACGGAGGAGGACAGCAGGAACGGGTTTTCCAGCGGAATGCCGCACAGGTCGGTCTTCAGCCGCTCCTCGTCCTCCGGCGGGGGCGTTTCCGCCTCCGGCCGCACCTGGTAATACAGCATGTTCACCAGGTCCCGCACGGGCACCTCTCCCGGGCGCACGCATTTGCTCTCGCACGGGGCCGCGCAGGTCAGGCAGGGATTGTCTTCGGGCAGGGCAAAGGAAGCGCCCTGTTCATTCTGGAACCAGATGCTGCGCAGCAGCCGGGACGGCTGCAGGGCCGGGCAGGCTTTGTCGCAGGGCGCGTCGTCGCAGAGCGCGCATTGGATCATATCGGAACGTCTGATCCTGGAATTGGCTTTAAGCACGGTATCCCTCCATTCGTTTTTTCTCCGGACGGTATCGTAAGCCTTTGGTTTGGAACCGTATGGATTTGTTTTTTGCCTGTTTTCTTTCAGACTCTGCCATGATTATATCACCGCTTTCCCCTGTTGAAAAGGCTTATTGTGCGCTCCGCCGGAAAATCCCGGCTGATTTGACTTGCGCTGCCGAAAGGATTATAAAGGTCTGAGAATAAAAAAGACGGCAGGCTTTGCCCGCCGTCCTGAGGAGGATAAACGTGTCCCAGTCTTATCGTCTGTTGAAGGGCCGTCCCGCGTCCGATGATGGCCGGCTGGCCAAGGAGATCCGCTGCTATGATCTGCTGGATTCCCTCGGCATGGAATACTGGCGGACGGATCATCCCGACGCGGCCGCCTTTACCATGGAGGCCTGCAGGGAGATCGACGCGGTCCTGGAGGCAACGGTCTGCAAAAACCTTTTCCTGACCAACCGTCAGCACACGGCCTATTACCTGCTGCTGATGCCGGGGGACAAGCCCTTCAAAACCAAAGAGCTGTCCTCACAGATCGGCAGCGCCCGCCTTTCCTTCGGCACAGGGGAGGAAATGGAGCAGCTTCTGGACTGCACGCCCGGCTCCTCCAGCATCATGGGCCTGATGAACGATCCGGAAAACCGCGTCCAGCTCCTGGTGGATGAGGACGTCCTCAAAGCCGAGTTCTTCGGCTGCCATCCCTGCATCAACACCACCAGTCTGAAGCTGAGGACTGAAGAGGTTTTCGGAAAGTATCTGGAAAGGGTGCGCCACAGCATGAAAACCGTCCGTCTCACCGGCGAGGCTTAATAGCCCATCGGTCTCAGGGTCACGCCCCAGTCCTTCGGATCGAATTTCTTCACGGTGCTTTCGCCGTAGCCGGAAATATCCAGCTCGAACTCGATCCCCAGGTCATACGTCTGGTCCGCCATGTCCGTCAGCTTGAAATGGACGTTTCCGGCAGCTTTTGTCAGGCGGCCTTCCGCGTCGGTTTCCGCCTTCACGTCCATGGAATCCACCGTCAGCTCGCGCGTGCTTTCCGTGATCCCGGTGACCACGGTGTGATAGTCCCGGATGCCCGCTCTGCCGGTAATATCAATAGTCCTGACCATTTCGGTCGTTCCGTCGGCCTTCACCAGGATCTCTGCGGTCGTCCCGTCGGCAGCGGCTATCTCCAGGTATTCCTTTTCCATCTTGTCCTGCAGGCTGAGATACTTCTCATACTGAGCCTGGTCAAAGCCCCAGGAGATCTGTTCGAGCTCTTCAAGGGTTTTCTTTTCACCGTATTCCTTTTCCCAGTGCGCCTGCAGCGTCACCATGGGTTCCTCGTACACCACGTACTGCCCTCCGGTGGCGACGTAGTATTCATCCAGGGTGTCCCAGTGTTCATGCGTCCCATCCGCCCGGATGGCAATGATGCCGCCGTTATATCGGGTGCACAGCTCATTGCTGTAATCCTCCATGGCGGCGAGGACCTCCTGCTGCCTCATGACGTACGCGTCGCTGACCTCGGGGCTGCTTCCGAACAGCTTGTCAAAAAAGTCCTTCGGCATGGGCTGGCCGTATTTCACCTCGTACATGTGGGCAAAAAAGCCGTCCCAGTCGTCGATCATGACGTCCGGCTGCTCCGGTATGGAGCTGCTCTGCAGCTTCACGTTGTCGTAGTCGGTCCCGTAGTAAAGATGATCCGCTTCCCGCATCGCCATCACAGCCAGGCTGTCCAGCAGCTCGTTGCTTTCGCCGGGAGCCAGCTTCAGCTGCAGTTCCGTCCCGCCGTTCTCCAGGCTCTGCTCCTGCAGCTTGCCTGCCAGCATTCCGGCGGCGGCACCCACAACAGGCCGGGCTATGGCGGTCAGGCTGTCCATGAACACGGACCGCCGGATGATCGTATCGTTCCGGTCAACGCCCAGCCTGGAGTAGACAAACGGGTTGTATTTTTCGATCACATAGCACAGCCCGTTGTCGGCAATGACCGTGTAGCCGTTTTCCACCTCGTATCCGTCCCCCCTGGGCGTCAGCAGCCGCAGGTCCATCAGGGAGTCCACGCCCGCCTGGACGTACTGCGCTTCCGCGGTCTTGAACCGTTCGCCGTCCAGCGTAAAGACAGCCTTGCCGTTCAGCGTCACGTTGTCCGTATGGAAAAGCAGCTGCACGGCTGAGTCGTAGAAACGCACCAGCGTGTTGTCCGTCGCCGCGGCAGCGGCGGCAGTGATCAGGAGTACACATGCGGCGATCGCCGCGATCCATCTTCTTTTCATCTTACCATCCTTTCCGGACGCGTTCGGGCGTCCGATGACGAAAAAATGATAACACACGCGCAGGGCTTCGTCAAAGCCGCCGCAGCGCTTTCAGAGCATCCCTTCCTCCCGGGACCTCCTGTTTTTTCAGGTGCTCCCGGACTTTTCTTTACAGGATTGTAACATTTTCGCAATGTTTCAATTGTCACAGAAAATGAAAAATATTCCTATTAAAAAGGGAAAAGAGAAAGAGATATCGAAATAGATTAATTTGTATTATTGTGCATTTTTGCGGAAGGAGACGGGTTTTATGATGCTTACTCCCAAGGATATCGCTCAGATGCTGGATCATTCTACTCTGCAGCCCTGGCTGACGGATGAGGACATCCGCCACGGATGTGAGACAGCGTTGAAATACGGGACCGCGAGCGTCTGCGCGCGTCCCTGTGACGTGCCGATTCTGGCTGAAATGCTTCGCGGAAGCGGCGTAAAGGTATGCACGGTCATCGGTTTCCCCCACGGCACCAACGAGACTGCCGTCAAGCTGGCCGAATCCGAGCTGGCGCTGAAGGAAGGCTGTGAGGAGCTGGACATGGTGCTGAACATCGGCAAGCTCAAGCTCGGCGACGACGCCTATGTGGAAAACGAGATCCGCATGCTGGCGGACGCGACCCACGCTACCGGCGCCATCCTGAAGGTCATTCTGGAAACCTGTTACCTGACGGAAGAGGAAAAGATCCGCGCCTGCCGCCTGAGTGAACGGGCGGGCGCCGACTTTGTCAAGACCAGCACGGGCTACGGCTCGGCGGGCTGCAAGATCGAGGATCTGAAGCTGATGCGTGCCAACGTATCGGAGAAGGTACGAATTAAAGGCTCCGGCGGCATCCGGGACCTTGACACGGTTCTTTCCGCCCGGGCTGCCGGAGCAAGCAGGTGCGGTGTCAGCGCCACGGAAAAGATCATGGCGGAAGCTGAAGCGCGCTATGCGGAAGGCACGCTGAAGGAAATTGAAGAATAACACGCGGCCGCCGTACCGGGCCGCAGGAGGATAAGAAAGCAATGTATAACAAAGTACCGACTGACATGAATTTCGTTTCCAGGGAAAAAGAGGTTGCCGAGCTGTGGAAGGATAAGGATATCATCCGGAAATCCTTCCATCTCCGGGACGGGGAGGAAAATTTCACCTTCTTTGACGGCCCGCCCACAGCCAACGGCAAGCCGCATATCGGCCATATCGAGACCCGCGTCATCAAGGACCTGATCCCCCGCTACCAGACCATGAAGGGCAAAAGCGTGCTGCGCATCGCCGGCTGGGATACCCACGGCCTGCCCGTGGAGCTGGAGGTGGAAAAGAGCCTCGGCCTGGACGGAAAGCCCCAGATCGAAAAATACGGCATTGAGCCCTTCATTCAGGAGTGTAAAAAGAGCGTCTGGAAGTATCTCCATGAGTGGGAAAAGATGTCCGAGCAGGTCGGTTACTGGGTCGACATGGAGCACCCCTACATCACCTATGAAGACAACTATATCGAATCGGAATGGTGGAGCCTGAAGCAGATCCACGAAAAGGGACTGCTGTATCAGGGACACAAGATCGTCCCCTACTGCCCGCGCTGCGGAACCGCGCTTTCCAGTCACGAGGTCGCGCAGGGTTATAAGAATGTCAAGGAAACCTCCGCCTTCGTCCGCTTCCCGGTCAAAGGAAAGGAGAACACCTTCCTGCTGGCCTGGACCACCACGCCCTGGACGCTCCCGAGCAACCTGGCGCTGTGCGTGAGCCCCACCGACACCTACTGCCGCTTCACCGTGGAGGGCCAGACCTATATCATGGCCAAGGCGCTGGTCGGCAAAGTGTTCGAGGGCAAGGACCCCGTCATTGAAGAGGAGTTCACCGGGGAAAGCCTCCGCGGCACGGAGTATGAACCTCTTTACCGCTTTGTGGAGCCGGATAAAAAAGCCTGGTTCGTTGTCTGTGACAGCTACGTCACCATGGAGGACGGCACCGGCATCGTCCACATCGCTCCTGCCTACGGCGAGGACGACAACCGCGTCTGCCGGGAGAACGGCCTGCCTTTCGTGAACCTGGTGGACACGCAGGGCAAATTCATTGCGGAGACCGCCTGGGCCGGCATGTTCGTCAAGGACGCCGATCCGATGATCCTGAAGGATCTGAAGGAACGCGGTCTGCTTTTCGCCGCCGTTCCCTTCGCGCATGACTATCCCTTCTGCTGGCGCTGCGATACGCCCCTGCTGTACTACGCCCGCCCCACCTGGTTCATCCGGATGACGCAGCTACGGGACAATCTGGTGCGCAACAACCGCACCGTCAACTGGATGCCGGACAATATCAAGGAAGGCCGCATGGGCAACTTCCTGGAGAACGTGATCGACTGGGGCCTGAGCCGCGAGCGCTACTGGGGCACTCCCCTGCCCGTCTGGCAGTGCGGATGCGGTCATATGCACGTCGTCGGCTCCAAACAGGAACTGCGTGAGATGGCCGTGACGGATCCCGGTGAAAGCATTGAGCTGCACCGTCCCTTCATCGACGCGGTCACCCTGCGCTGCCCGAAGTGCGGCGGCGAAATGCACCGCGTCAAGGAGGTCATCGACTGCTGGTACGATTCCGGCTCCATGCCCTTCGCCCAGTGGCATTATCCCTTTGAACACAAGGAAGAGTTCGAAAAGAACTTCCCCGCGGACTTCATTTCCGAAGCCATCGACCAGACCCGCGGCTGGTTCTACACACTGGAGGCGATCTCCACCCTGCTCTTCGACCGCGCTCCCTTCAAAAACTGCATCGTGCTGGGCCATGTGCAGGATGCCGAAGGCCGGAAGATGAGCAAGCATCTGGGCAATGTCGTCGACCCCTTCACCATGCTGGATAAATACGGCGCCGACGCGCTGCGCTGGTATTTCTACACCACCTCCGCGCCCTGGCTGCCCTCCCGCTTCTCCGATGAAGCGGTCCAGGAAGGCCAGCGCAAGTTCCTGGCCACCCTGCAGAACACCTACGCCTTCTTCGCGATGTACGCGCAGATCGACGGCTTCGATCCGCTGGCCCATCCGCTGGACAAGGTGGAAAAGACCCTGATGGACCGCTGGATCCTCAGCAAGCTGAACTCGCTCATCGACCGCGTGGACGACGACCTCGCCCACTACCGTATCACCGAGCCCGCCAACGCGCTGGCCGGATTTGTGGACGACCTGAGCAACTGGTACGTCCGCCGCGGGCGCGAGCGCTTCTGGGGCAAGGGCATGGCCGGCGACAAGGAAGCCGCCTTTGCCACCCTGTATCACGTCCTGGTGACCCTGAGCAAGATCAGCGCGCCGTTTATTCCCTTCCTGGCGGAGGAGATCTATCAGAACCTGGTAGTCAACAATGTTCCCGGCGCTCCGGAAAGCGTGCATCTGTGCGACTTCCCCGTCAGCGACAGATCCGCTGTGGATCCGGATATGGAAAAGCAGATGGACGCGCTGCTGGAGGTCATCCAGCTGGGCCGCGCCTGCCGCAACACCGCCAACCTCAAGGTCCGCCAGCCACTGCAGAAACTGTACGTCAAGGGCGCTTCTTTCGAAAAGGCCTATCAGGAGCTTTGTGAGGATGAGCTAAACGTGCGCGAGGTCATCTTCACGGACGACGCCCGCGCCTTCACCACCTATAAGCTCAAGCCGCAGATGCGCACGCTCGGCCCGAAGTACGGCAAGCTGCTCGGCAAGATCGGACAGAAACTCGGCGAGCTGGATGGCAACGACGTGGTGGATGCCTTTAAGCGGGGCGAAACCGTTTCCTTCACGCTGGAGGATACCGAGGTAGTCCTCGCCGAATCCGACGTCCTGACCGAGCCGATGCAGAAGCCCGGCTTCTGCGCGCTGGAGGACCGGGGCGTCACCGTCGTGCTGGACACTAACCTGACGGAGGATCTGATCCGTGAGGGCTATGCCCGTGAGATCGTCTCCAAGCTGCAGACCATGCGCAAGGACGCCGGCTTCGAGGTCACGGACCGCATCGACGTGGTCTACAGTGCCGACGATGAACTGGCCGCCGCCGTGGAAAGCGGAGCCGACATGATCATGAAAGGCACGCTGGCCCTGAGCCTGAAGCGTGAAGCGCCCGCAGATCCCTTCATCTGTAAGGAATGGGATATCAACGGGAAAAAAGCGGTTCTGGGCGTCAGAGTCACGGAAAACAAAGAATGAAATTTGCAATGATCGGGCAGGACATTCCGATGCTCCTGCCCACCCTTTTGGCTGACCTGCTTTTCGCCGGAAAGGAAAGCGGAGCCGTTGTCGCCGTGGAGGAGGGCAATCCCGCCATGCGGGAGCTGCTCACCGGCTATGGCGCGGCTGTTTTCCGCAAAGCCGGCGCCGGCGGGCAGCTTCTGGCCTCCGCTGACAGGGCGGAGATCCTCTCCGGCGCGGACTGCGTGTTCTACGCCGGCGACTGCCAGGCCGCAAGCCGCTTCTTTCAGGACCGCAGCGCCCTCGGCTCCGATGACGGGAACGATCCTGGCCTGACGGACCAGGCCCGGGTCAACGGCGGCATCGGCGGCCTGCTTCATACGCTGCGCGCCGGCAATGAGGTACTCCGTCTCTGCGACGCAATGGATTCCGCCTGCCCGAAGGCGCTGGTCATCGATCTGGGCCAGCCCGTGGCCAGGATGACGGAGCTCTTTCTGTCCCGCGGCTATGAATGCTTTTCCCTCGGCCGCACGCCCCTCCGCGGGGCAAACGGCCTGGATACGCTGTGCAAGCGTCTGCGCCTCAAGCCCTCCGCGGTTTCCGCCGTCATCGCCGGCCTGCCCTCCTTCGCTTTCCTGCTGGAAATGAAGGCGGCGGATACCGGCGAGGATCTGCTGCCGAAGCTGAAAAAGGCAGCGGAAAAGAATGAGCTGGGCGTGCTCAGCCGCCGCTGGCTGGACTGGTGGGGCGCTCTCCCCGTGGGAGACATCACCGACCACGCCGAGTTCCTTCCCGCGCAGCCGGATTACGTTCCGGAGGAGCGCCCGGAGTTTGGTGAGACCGTACAGCGGCGCAAGGACCGAATCCTGTATATGAACACCGTGCGTGAAAAAGGCACGGAGGACCGGGAGGGCGCCATGGCGCAGCTGCTGCTGCTTTCCCGCGTGCCGCCGATCCGTCCCGCGCAGCTGGCTCTGGCCCTTCTGCGAAAGGAAACCGTACGGCTGCCCGCCGTGACCCGGCTCAACCGCGGTGAGCTGCCGCAGCTGCCGGACAGCGCCATTATCGAGTCGGACCTGATCCTGGAAAACGGCGTGCCCGTTCCGCAGGGGATCATCCTGCCCGGGCCCCTGGCGGATATCATGTCCGAAATTGACGAAACCAGCCGCCTTGCCGCCCGTGCCGCCATAGGCGACCGGGCAGCCCTGCGCGAGTGTGTGGAGACGGATCCCGCTCTGGCCGGGCTGGACCGGCTCTACTGCCAGGACGTCGTCAGTGCCCTGATCGAACTGCATCAGGACGTACTGCCGCTGTTTACCTGACGTCCTTTTATGGAGTGAAACATTTTCAGGCAGCCGGAAAACCTTCCGGTAGAAAGGAAGCCTATGTTCCTTGCTGATACCTGGACCGATTACGAGGTCCTGGACACCGGCGACGGTGAAAAGCTTGAGCGCTGGGGAGATATCATCCTGCGCCGCCCCGATCCGCAGACCATCTGGCCCAAGACGGACGAGCGCCTCTGGCGAAAAGCGCAGGCGCATTATCACCGCAGCGACCGCGGCGGCGGCGAATGGGAATTCCTGGCAAAGCTGCCGGAGCGCTGGACGGTTTCCCACGGGGATCTCCGTTTCTTCGTACGGCCCACCGGCTTCAAGCACACCGGTCTTTTTCCCGAGCAGAGCGCCAACTGGAACTGGATGGCGGAGCGCATTGCCGCTTCCGGACGGAAGGATCTGAAGGTGCTGAATCTTTTCGGCTACACCGGCGGCGCCACCGTGGCCTGCGCCGCGGCCGGCGCGCATGTGACCCATGTGGACGCGGCCAAAGGCATGGTCCAGTGGGCCAAGGAAAACAGGGAGCTTTGCGGCCTGCCGGAAACCTCCTGCCGCTGGATCGTGGAAGACGCCCTGCGCTTTGTGCAGCGGGAGATCCGCCGCGGCAACCGCTATGACGGGATCCTGATGGATCCGCCCAGCTACGGCCGGGGACCCTCCGGCGAGGTCTGGAAGCTGGAGAACGAGCTTTACGGACTGGTGGATACCTGCGCGCAGGCTCTCAGCGAAACGCCCGTTTTCTTCCTCATCAACAGCTACACGACCGGTTTCCAGGCCAGCGTCCTGAGCAATATGCTGGAAAAATGCGTATCCCGCCGCTTCGGCGGCTCGGTGGACAGCGAGGAGCTCTGCCTGCCCGTTACGGCCGGCGGCGTCCTCCCCTGCGGAGCCAGCGGGAGGTGGCAGCGTGGTTAACGTCCTGTATGAGGATAATCATGTACTGGTCGCCGTCAAGCCGCCGAACATGCTCTCCCAGGCGGACAGCACGGGCGACGCGGATATCCTGACGGAACTGAAGGAGTATATCCGCCGGGAATACAACAAACCCGGCAATGTCTATCTGGGCCTGGTACACCGGTTGGACCGCCCTGTCGGCGGCCTGATGGTCTTTGCCCGCACCAGTAAGGCCGCTTCCCGCCTCTCCGCCCAGATGACGGAGCACGAAGTGGGCAGAGAGTATCTCTGCGTCGTGGAAGGCGAAGTGCAGGACGAGTTTACCCTCACGGATTATCTGATCAAGGATCCGATCAAAAACCGGGTCGTCATCTGCGAGGCGGATGAAAAAGGCGGCAAGCTGGCCATCCTGCACGGACGCTGCATCGACCGGCGCGAGAATACCGCTCTCTGCGCGATCCGGCTGGAAACCGGCCGCAGCCACCAGATCCGCGTGCAGATGTCGAGTATCGGCGCGCCCCTGTGGGGAGACAACCGCTACGGCAAAGGGATCCCCGGCCAGCAGATCGCCCTGTGGGGCTACAAGCTGACCTTCATCCACCCGACGACCCGGAAGCTGATGACCTTCCACGCCATGCCGGACGGCGGCATCTGGAATACCTACGCGGACCTGCTGACCGTACCGGAGGACACAGATCCGCCTCCCGCTCCCGGCGAGCTCCATCTGACGGACGAGGTCGTTCAGACGCTGGAAAACTACAACAGACGAGGTGTTTAATTGAATCCGAATCTCAGCTATGAGGTAAAGCATATCTGCAGGCAGTCCGGCGCCCGGCTGGGGGTGCTTCACACGCCCCACGGCGACATCGAGACGCCCATCTATATGCCCGTCGGCACCTCCGCCGTGGTCAAGGCGATGACCCCGCGGGAGATGGAGGAGATCGGCACACAGATCCTGCTTTCCAATACCTACCACCTGCACCTGCGCCCCGGCGAAAACCTGATCCGTGAGGCCGGCGGGCTGCACAGCTTTATGGGCTGGCACAAGCCCATCCTCACGGACAGCGGCGGCTTCCAGGTTTTCTCCCTGGCCGGCATCCGCAAGATCAAAGAGGAGGGAGTGACCTTCCAGAGCCATCTGGACGGCTCAAAGCAGTTCATTTCCCCGGAGGTCTCCATGGACATCCAGGAGGCCCTCGGCTCCGATATCGCCATGGCCTTTGACGTCTGTTCCCCTTACCCCTGCGATTACGATACCGCGAAGATCAATATGGAGCGCACGCACCGCTGGGCCGAGCGCTGCAAGGAGCATCACACCCGGCAGGACCAGGCGCTCTTCGGCATCGTGCAGGGCGCTTTCTATAAGGACCTGCGCATTGAAAGCGCCAAAGCGCTGCGGGATATGGACTTTATCGGCTACGGCATCGGCGGCCTGAGCGTCGGCGAGCCCAAGCCCGTTATGTATGAAATGTTGGACGAGCTGCGACCCTACATGCCGGAAAACAAGCCCCGCTACCTCATGGGCGTCGGCACTCCGGACTGCTTCATCGAGGGCGTGATCCGCGGCATCGATATGTTTGACTGCGTCCTGGCCACGCGCATCGCCCGCAACGGCACCGTGCTCACGTCCCGCGGCCGGGTGGTGGTCAAGAACGGAAAATACGCGCATGATTTTTCCCCGCTGGACGATCAGTGCGACTGCTACGCCTGCACACATTTCACCCGCGCCTATATCCGTCATCTCTTCAACGCGAAGGAGATCACCGGCGGCAGGCTTGCGTCCATCCATAACCTGCGCTTCCTGATCCATATGATGGAGGAGATCCGGCAGGCCATTGCCGAAGACCGTCTGCTCGACTACCGCAGGGAGTTCTATGAGCGGTACGATCTGACAAAGAATTTTTGATCCGGCGCTCACCGGACAAAAATAGAAATTGTTTGGAGGTTTTGATCATGAAGATTCTGTCTGTAACCGATCCTTCTTTCCAGAACTACGGCCAGATCCTGCCCGGCTACGACGTGGCTGAACTGCTTGCCACGCTGGATAAGGTCTCTCCCCTGCCCGAGGGTGTGGAATACGTTCCCGAACAGCCGGAGCTGATGGCTCTGCCCATCGCCAAAGAACTGGCGGACAACGCCTACGGCGGCATGCCGATCCAGATCGGCTGGTGCAACGGCCACAATACGAAGCTGAATTGCCTGGAATATCACAGGGACAGCGAGCTCAACGTGGGCGTTCAGGATTTCATCCTCCTGCTGGCCAAGCGCGAGGAGCTGGACAACGGCGTGCTGGACACCGAAAAGGTCGTTGCCTTCAGGTGCCCCGCCAACACGCTGATCGAGGTCTATGCCACCACCCTGCACTATGCTCCCTGCAGCGCCGCCGCGGGAGAAGGCTTCAAGGTGATCGTCGTCCTGCCGAAGGGCACGAACGTCGGCAAGCCTGAGATCGCCGTCAAAAATGAAGAGGACAAGACCCTCTGGGCAACCAACAAGTGGCTGCTGGCCCATGCGGATTCCTCCGAAGCCGCCCAGGGCGCGCCTGTCCTGCTCAAAGGCGTCAACACCGATATCGCCGGTCTGATCTGACCGGGCATAAGAATTGCGGCACTGCTTTCGCAGTGCCGCTTTCTTTATCCGATCCCGTACAGGTCTTTGTATTTATCCTTCAGATAGCCGGTATAGAAGCTCGCGTCCAGTGGGCCGCCCATGGCGTTCAGCAGTACCTCCTGCGGCTTTTTCAGACGGCCGTAACGGTGGATTTTGTCTGCCAGCCAGGCTGTGATGGGTCTCAGGTCGCCGCTCTCGGCGATCCCCCATACATCGATATCCTTTTCCATCTGCCGCAGCATCTGCACGCCGTAGGCGCTGCCAAGCGCATAGCTCGGGAAATAGCCGAACCCGGCGCCGGACCAGTGGCTGTCCTGCAGAATGCCATGCCTGTCGTCCGGCACGGTCACGCCCAGATACTTTTTGTACAGCTCGTTCCAGATGCCAGGCAGTTCGCTCACCTTCAGATCCCCGTTGATCATGCCCTTTTCGATCTCGTAGCGGATCATCACATGCAGCGGATAGGTCAGCTCGTCCGCCTCGGTGCGGATCAGGCTCGGCTGGGATTTGTTGATCGCCCGGTACAGCTCCTCAGCGGTCACGCCCTTCGTCTGCTCCGGGAAGACCTCCTGCATCACCTTCAGCAGCGGCTTGCAGAAAGCGCGGCTGCGGCAGATCAGGTTCTCATAGAATCGGCTCTGGCTCTCATGTATGCCCATCGTGCTCCCGCCGGCCAGGCAGGTGAACTGCAGATCGTCCGCCGAACCCATATCGTACAGCGCGTGTCCGCCCTCATGGATCACGCTGAACATGCTGCTCAGCGCGTCCTCCTCGTGGTAATGCGTCGTGATGCGCACGTCCCACTTGTTCATTCCGTCCGTGAAGGGATGCTCCGTCTCTCCCAGCGTGCAGCAGTCGGGATCGATTCCCTCCATCCGCATCACCTTTTCTGAAAAGATCCTCTGCTGCGCGATGGGCCAGGTGTTCTTCAAAAACGGCGGATCGATCGCGGGCTTTTTCGCGATCTCCAGGATCAGGGGCGTCAGGTCCTCCCGGATCTGCTGAAAGAAAGGATCCAGCATGGCCATGCTGGCGCCCTTCTCATATTCGTCCAGCAGCACGTCGTAGAGCTTCTTTTCGCCCTTTCCCTTCCGCTCGGCATACCGTTTCTGATAGTCGATCAGCTTTTCCAGCAGCGGCGCGAACATGGCATAGTCGCTCTTTTCCTTCGCCTCATGCCACACGGTGTTCGCCTCGTTCGTCAGCTCCCGGAAGGCGACATACTCCTCCATGCTCATCACGTGCATGTTGTCATAGTCTTCCTTCATCAGCTCGGCCTGGCGGAAGGTTTTTTCGTCCGTGTTCTCCCTGTTGGCCAGGATCGTTTCCAGGATCTCGGGGTATTCCGGCCCATCAGTCGTTTTGTAATCCAGCTCGCTCAGATATGCCAGCGCCTTTCCGCGCCCCTTCCAGGAGTTCTTCGGCGCCACGGTGTCCCCGTCCACATAAATGACGGACATTGCGTGACGCAGCGCGTACTGCGCTTTCTGTATCTCATTCAGCTTTTCGATCGCGGTTTTCAGTTCCAATGCTTTCACGCTCCTTTTTCCCTGTTATTCTACAATAACAGCATTTTTTTGAAAACCCCAAAAATAATTCTTTACAAATCGCTTCACTTATGATATGATTCCATCTGTTGCGGGGCATTAGCGCAGTTGGTAGCGCACAACACTGGCAGTGTTGGGGTCAGCGGTTCGAATCCGCTATGCTCCACAAAAAAACAGCAGGGCTTCATGCCCTGTTGTTTTTTTTGTTCAAAGCAAGGCTGGTCCGTAACCGCTGCATGGTAAAAACTGACAGTCCCTACTCCTCCGCCCTCACGAACAGCTCATACATGCTCCCGGATGGCCACGCGCAGGCGGTCTGCCGATACAGCGTATAGTTGAACACATAATCAAACAGTTCTTTGAATGCCAGGATGCCGTCACTGTTTCCCTTCACCTTGTCCGCCGGCATCTCCCCGCTCGTTCCGACGCCCCTGGCCAGCACGACCGGGAACAGATTGTGTGTATCCCCTTCGTACATATAGGAGGTCTCCCGGTATTTGGAGGCCGTCATCACCAGGAACTTATCCGTCAGGAAGAGGTT
>JAEEGL010496818.1_pt1 | contig 22207 bp, 18 predicted proteins | sample 9134231 | NCBI WGS metagenome assembly JAEEGL01 (sample SAMN16246548, study PRJNA631951) | gut metagenome | biome: gut microbiome; feature: rumen; material: fiber-attached | host: Bos | place: Iran: Karaj | collected 2018-10 | reverse complement strand
TGTACGAATGGACTGACTGGGAGACCATGGAGGCCGGATGGGACGGAAGACTCAACGGTACGACTAAGGCTACCCCAGGTGTATACTACTACATAATCGAGGCAGAAGGTTACGACGGTATGGAATACAACCCGAGCGGTGTTCTGCATCTCGTTAGATAAAAATTAAGCTTTCCGTATGTAGTGAGCAATGAAAGAAAAAGGCTGCCTTAGGGCAGCCTTTTTTGATGTTTTATGTTAGCCAATTATAGGCTCCAATATTTCAAATCTTTTATTTTGCCCCTGAGGACACCCTTGACATCGACAAGAATGCCGTTTTCGGCCGAAATGCTCTTGAAATAATCTTCGGTAAGTTCCATGTACGGACGGTGATTTACAGCCACGATAATTGCATCGTACTTGCCTGTAGGCTCCTTCGACATGTCAACGCCATATTCCTTCATAACCTCGTCGTGATCGGCAAAAGCATCAACAACATCGCAGTTTACGCGGAAATATTTCAACTCGTTGATAATATCGATTATACGAGAGTTGCGGATGTCGGTGACATTCTCCTTGAAGGTCATACCCATGATTAAAACTCTCGACTTTGTGATTTCCTTGCCTGCGTTGATAATCATCTTTACAACTTTGTCGGCAATGCGAGTGCCCATGCTATCGTTGAGTGCACGACCAGAGTTAATCATACTTGCGTGGTAACCAAGCTGTTTTGCCTTGTGAAGCAAATAGTACGGGTCAACGCCGATGCAATGTCCACCAACAAGACCTGGCGAGAACTTGAGGAAGTTCCACTTTGTTCCAGCAGCTTCCAATACCTCGTAAGTGTTGATTCCCATGATGTCGAATATGATTGACAATTCGTTCATGAGAGCGATGTTGATGTCACGCTGAGTATTTTCGATAATCTTTGCAGCTTCGGCAACCTTGATTGCGCTTGCACGGTGAACGCCTGCCTTGATTATTATTTCGTAAACCTTAGCGATGTTCTCGGCAGCCTCCGGGTCACAACCAGAAGTAATCTTCTTGATTTGTGTAAGCGAATGTGCCTTGTCGCCCGGGTTTATTCTTTCTGGCGAAAATCCAACCTTGAAGTCCTGCATAAACTTCAAACCCGACATCTTTTCGAGAATCGGAACACAATCTTCCTCGGTACAACCTGGATATACAGTTGATTCGTAAACTACATAGTCGCCTTTCTTCAAAGCCTTACCAACCGATTCCGATGCCTTGATTACTGGGGTCAAGTCTGGTAGCTTGTGCTCGTCGATTGGTGTAGGAACGGCAACGATGAAGAAGTTGCACTGCTTGAGATCATCGGCATTTGAAGTGAAAGTAATGTTACATCCGTCGAATGCTGATTTGTCGAGTTCGTTGCTCGGGTCGATATGGTTGTTCATCATAGCAACTCTTTCGGGCTTTACATCAAAGCCGACTACATTTATATGCTTCGAGAATTCAAGTGCAATCGGCAGACCTACGTATCCAAGGCCAATAACCGAAAGTTTTGCCTGCTTGTTGATTAATGCTTCGTAAATATTATTCATACGCAATTTATTTTATTTCGTTAGTTTCGATAAGAATGGATGTTCGCAATCCTTCATTGTTGTTACAATCTCTGCATTTCTAATATAGTGAACCATCTCGATGCTTGGCTTTGCATTCTGGATGCCAAAGCCATTGCCAGCAAGAATATTCCTATAGCTTTCGGTATGCAAATCTGTGAACCCACCTGTAAATTCGAGTTCGTCACCAGCAATTTGGATAGAGCGGTAGGTTGTCTGTCCTTTTGCTTTAATTTCGTCGGGCAGATATTCGCTGTCGACACTGAGGAACCAGCGCACGCGTGCCTTTTGCAGTTCGAGGTAACCCGAAACCACATGATCGTCGCGGTGATGTACTACAAGTGTCTTCTTTGCTCCGAAAATGTACTGAAGCATATCGAAGAAATGTATACCTATATTGGTTGCCAGTCCACCCGACTTCGACACGTCACCTTTCCATGAATAGTGGAACCATTTGCCACGAGAAGTTATGTAGGTTAGGTCAACATCGTAAATCTTGTTGGGGTCGCCAGCTTCGATTTTCTTTTTCAGTTCGATAATTGCCGGATGCAGACGAAGCTGCAGAATATTGTAAATTCTGTGTCCAGTTTCCTTTTCAAGTTCGGCAAGAGCATCGATGTTCCAAGGATTGAGCACAAGGGGCTTTTCGCAGATTGCATCGGCACCGTTGAGCAATGCCATCCTAATGTGGGCATCGTGTAGGTAGTTTGGTGTGCAGATGCTGAAATAATCGAGTTTTTCGCCCGAACCATGCTGCAATTTGTAAACGTGGCGTTCGAAGCGTTCGGGTTCTGTAAAGAAGTCGGCCTTAGGGAAATACGAGTCGATAATTCCCACGCTGTCGTTTTTGTCGAGCGCTACGAGCAGGTTATTGCCTGTTTCCTTTATAGCTTTCAGGTGACGTGGGGCAATATATCCGCCAACTCCTATTATTGCAAAGTTTTTCATTTTATTCTAGTTACCTTATTGTTTTCAAGTTTGTATTGCTGACCACTTTCGGGGCAAGTTGCGAGGCCGTTGCTGTCGAAACTGAGCTTGCACCCATATTCGCTTACCCAGCCCATCTGGCGGGCGGGATTGCCAACTACAAGCGCATAGTCGGGAATATTCTTCGTAACTACAGCGCCAGCACCGATAAGTGCGTAACGTCCGATGTCGTGTCCGCAAACCACTGTTGCGTTTGCGCCTATGCTTGCGCCCTGCATCACCAAGGTACGGCGATAGCAATCCTTACGGCTAACTGCGCTACGCGGATTTATGACATTCGTAAATACCATCGACGGACCAAGAAACACATCGTCCTCGCAAATTACGCCAGTGTAAATCGATACATTGTTCTGGACTTTCACATTTCTGCCCAAAGTTACCTCGGGCGACACAACTACGTTCTGTCCGATGTTACAGCTTTCGCCAATGGTACAATTGGACATTATGTGGGAAAAATGCCATATTTTGGTGCCTTTTCCTATCGTACAGTCTTCGTCGATGACTGCGGTTTCGTGTGCAAAATATTCTTCCATACAAAAGTGCAAAAGTAAGCTTTTTTGTTTATAGGTGTATGTTTTTTTTACTTCAACGGCAATTTTCTTATTTTTCCGCTATCTGTACATAATCCTGCTAATTCCTGAATTGTTTTTCCAGTTTGAGGATGAACGAAATCCGGTTCTATTTCTTGCATTGGCAAAAGCACGAAAAGTCGCTGACAGATAAGAGGATGCGGAACAATCAGCTTTTCGGTATGGATAATTTCATCGTTGAAGAAAAGTATGTCGATGTCCATTGTGCGTCCTTCGTAACCATTGCCCGAACGAGTGCGCTTAAGTTCGGCTTCGATTTGAAGAGCTGATGCAAGAGTCTCGTCGGCAGAAAGTGCAGTCCGCACTTTGGCTACAATGTTTGTGAAATATTTTGCATGCTTAAATCCCCAAGGTTCAGACAGATAAACCGACGAAACCTTTTCTATTTTGCCTATACAGTCGCCGATAAGATTTATTGCGCTTCGTAGGTTTGCAAGGCGGTCGCCAAGGTTTCCGCCAATGCCGAGGAAAACAATGTTCTCCTTATTCGGTGCAGTTGTTGCAAATTTCGATTCCATTTCGTTGGGTAAAGACTTGTTTTACAAAATTACGGAATTTTTCCGAATTGCGTATTTCTGCGAGACTTTGGTTTGAAATATTGCCAAATTCGTGTTCGGCATCTTTGTCGAAACAGCAAGGCACGACTCGTCCATCAAAGCAGACAACTGTTCCGAAAATCAGTCGTTTACAATGGTTTTCAGCCTTTTTTTTCAGTTTGACTTTTCCATTGCTAATGTTGTATCGCGAGTATTCTTGATTTTCGGGCAGAAAATCAATTTGCGATTCTTCGTATATCTGTGCCGACTTTAGTGTAATCTTATCGATGCGATATTTTTTTTTCAACTTTTGCAGTTCGGGAATTTCGTGTTCGTTGTGCGAAAAGACAAGAAACTGCAATTCGATGTAAGGTCGCTCTTTTGTTGGTAGCTGCGATAGTTTTTCAAGCCCGTCGAACACATTTTGCACTTTTCCGCCAACTCGGTATTTTGTATAGGTTTCGTCTGTAAGTCCGTCGAGCGAAACGATGATATGATCGGGACGGGCGTCACGTATGAGATCGATGCTCTGTGCGAGCAGTTGTCCGTTTGTCGAAAACATTGTGTGAATGCGGTTTTCTCTTGCAAATGCAATCATCTCACCGAGTTGCTGGCACATAAGTGGTTCACCCTGAAAGTGCAACATTATGTTGGTAAGGGTTTTGCAATTTTCGGTTATGAACTTCCGGTACAAATCCATGTCGGCGGTTCCACGTGGACGCTTGAGCAACCCTTTGCCCGAAGGACACATTTCGCAGGCGAGGTTGCAGATGTTTGTGGGCTCGTAGCTTGCAAAGTTCGGAGGAGGAACAATGCTACCTAAATTGCTGCGCTTAGCTTTACGGTAAAATGCATGCAATCGAAAAATATTCCATATTTTCGGCAACGAGACGTATCGTATGTTTCTCAAACGTAACATGGCGCAAAGTTAATGGATAATTGGCAATAATTAGTGTCCAATAAGCTTTCAAAATATAGCAACTTTGATGGCGGATACATATATTTCATTTTTTCAAATTATTGAATCACATTATTCCTTATTTTTGGGGACTAATTTTCATCCATGATGAAGAAATTTTTCAAGGAATATTTCAACTTCTCGAAGCGCGAGCAAAACGGAATGCTTGTGCTGATTGTGATATTGATTGCACTGATTGGCGCAAACATATTTGTGTCGGTGCACAAGTCGAGCCAGAAAGTTGACTTTAGCGACTTCGAGAGCGAAATCGACAGCTTCCTTGTTTACCAGCAGACACACTTCGACGACAGCGAACTTTTTGCCTTCGACCCAAACACCGCTTCACGAGAGGACTTGCTTCGTCTCGGACTATCGCCAAAGTCGGTGAACGGCATAATGAACTACCGCGAAAAAGGCTACAAGTTCTACAAGCCCGAAGACATTACCCGCGTCCGCACACTGAAGCCCGAAGAATACGAAGTGATAAAGGACTATATCGTAATCGAACGTCAGCAATACACCAACAATTACCATCACAACGACTACAGACGAGAATTCGGGAAAGACGATAGCTCCCTACCATCAGAACTTTTCGAGTTCGACCCAAATACCGCCACCAAAGACGAACTTGAACGACTTGGCTTCAAGTCGTGGCAAGCCGAAAACATCGTGAAATATCGCAGCAAAGACGGACGCTTTAAACAGCCGTCGGACATTACCAAGATTCATGGCATCGATACCGGTTTTGCCGAAAGTCTTATGCCTTACATAAAAATCGGAAGCGCACAGGAAACCGCATCAAACGACATTATTGTCAACATCAACACGGCTACCGAAACCGATTTGCAGATGCTCAAGGGAATTGGTGCCGCCTACTCTAAGCGCATAATCGACTACCGCAACAAACTTGGTGGATTCGTCGCTGTGGAGCAGGTGCGCGAAGTGTATGGCATGACCGACGAGTTGTACAACAGTATTCTGCCACACCTCAAGGTCGGCAACGAACCAGTCCGTACAATCAACATCAACAAGGCCGACTTCAAAACCTTGGTTTCGCATCCGTACATAGACAAAAATGTCGCAAACTCAATCCTCAACTACCGCGAATTCGCAAAGACCATCAAGTCGACTGATGAGCTTGTAAAACAAAAGGCACTTTCGAAAAGCGAATACGACAAAATCTCAAAATATATTTCGGTAAAATGAACCAGCAGTTGTCCAAGGCAAAAGCCAGCATATTAAGTTCTCTTTCAATAAAGAAGTACCGCGAGGAACACGGATTGTTTCTGGTGGAGGGATTCAAGATTATAGAAGAGGTGTTGAAGACCGGAATGGAAATAAGGATGCTCGTCGGTCTGCCCGAAAGCCTCGAAAAAATCGACATCGACAGCAGCCTGAAGTTCGAAACCGACCAGCGCACAATGGAAAAACTGTCGAATTTCAACACGGCATCGGCAATAATTGCAGCCGTCGCAATTCCTCATAAGAAACTAAACATCAGCGACTTGTCTGATTCGCTCACTATGGCAATCGACACAGTGCAGGACCCAGGCAACTTCGGCACAATAATCCGCATCTGCGACTGGTTCGGCATACGCAACATCGTCTGCTCCAACGGCAGCACCGACCTTTACAATCCAAAGGTTGTACAGGCAACAATGGGAGCTTTCACACGGGTTAACATCTTCTACGCCGACCTGCCTCAGTTTATCGACAACTACCGCCAGCAGACAGGCTTGGATTGCTTCGGCACTTTCCTTGAAGGCGACAACATCTACGCACAGACTTTACCACAGAACGGACTTATCGTGATGGGCAACGAGGGCAAAGGAATTTCGCCCGAGGTGGAAGCCAAGATTACACGCAAGCTCTTCATTCCGCCATTCCACGACAACCATGTCGAGTCGCTCAACATCTCGATGGCGGCAGCGATTGTGTGCAATGAATTTAGGAGAGGGAGGATGATTTGAGGATTTCATCTATTCCAAAATTATCTTAATTTTGCAGTGTTGAATAAGATAAAGCATAAGAAATGACCCTAACAGAACTCCAACATACCGTTGACGACTGGATTCGCACCTACGGAGTGCGCTACTTCGATGTGAAGACAAATATGATTGTGCTCACCGAGGAAGTCGGCGAGATGGCTCGCGTAATTGCACGCAAGTACGGCGAGCAGTCGGCAAAGCCTACCGACAACCTAAACCTCGACGACGAGATTGCCGACGTGCTTTGGGTGCTTACCTGCATAGCCAATCAGACGGGAATCGACCTCGAAGCTGCAATGAAAGCCAACTTCGAGAAGAAAACCAATAGAGATAAAACAAGACATATTGATAACCAAAAACTTAAATAATATGAAGAAAGATAGAAATTATCCTGGCGCACCGAGCGAAAAGGAAATCGAAAAAAAGGTAAAGCAGTACAAAAAGCAGATGCAGGAAAACAACAACAAGGAAGTACTGATGCAACTCCTCAACTGCGTTGACCTTACAAGCCTCAACGGCAGCGACACCGAAAGCAAGATTGCCGAAATGACCGAAAAGGTAAACGACTTCGGCAAGCACTTCCCAAAATACAAGAATGTGGCAGCTATCTGCGTTTACCCAGCTTTGGTTCCGACAGTCCTCGATTGCCTCGAACTCGAAGATGTTGACATTGCTGCAGTTGGTGCTTGCTTCCCTGCTTCACAGTCCTTCCTCTCGGTGAAAACTGTAGAATGCGAGATGGCAGTAGAAAAAGGTGCCGACGAAATCGACATTGTAATTTCGGTTGGCAAGTTCCTCGAAGAAGACTACCAGACGGTTTCGGACGAAATCCTCTCCATCCGCCACGCAATCGGCGATGCTTTGCTGAAGGTCATCCTCGAAACAGGCGAACTCAAGACTCCCGACAACATTTACATAGCCAGCATATTGGCAATGGAATCGGGGGCAGACTTCATCAAGACTTCGACAGGAAAAACCGCTGTTTCGGCAACTCCCGAAGCCGTTTATGTAATGTGCTGTGCAATACGCGACTACTACAAGGAAACTGGCGAAATGGTAGGACTGAAGCCCGCTGGCGGAATCTCGACAACCGAAGATGCATTGCTTTATTATACCATCGTAAAGGATGTGCTCGGCGAAGAATGGCTCAACAACGACTTCTTCCGTCTCGGTGCATCACGCCTTGCAAACGCTCTGCTTACCGACATCAGCAAGTTCGATGGAAAGAAAAAAGAGATAAAATATTTCTAATCAATAATCTCGGGGGATTTTCCCCCGTTTTTATATTATCATGAAAAAGCATTATCACCTATACAACGAAACCCTTCCCATCGAAGCCGACCTCGACGACCTGAAAGAACTTTTGGCGCAAAAGAAGCTGCTGCTCGAGAACTACGAGGAGATAAGTTGCGACCTCGACGACGAAATGTACATTTCGCGCGGCAACGGCTTCTGCACCACCAAATGGGCTCCCGATGTCATCGATGACAAGATAGAGGAACTAAAAAGACAGATTGCAGAAATTGAAGGATGGATAAAGGATAGTTTCTAAGTTTGAAAGAAAAACTCAGAAATAAAAAAAAGCGGAATCAGATGCTGAAACAAGTCCAGCATGACATTCCGCTTTTTTAGAAACACCGAAGGCATAGAACGGCGAAGCCCTCAACGAAGTTAAACGGCGTCAGCCATTCAAACTCAGAAACGTGCGCAGCACATAGAAACGGCTTTAGCCATTGCACCATCCTAAAAATCGAGGCTCAGCGACAGATAGAACATCATTTTCTGCAATTCGCCGTTGCTGATACCCCAGGCCCAGTCGGCACGGACAAAATATCCGAAAAGCTTGCTCCTCACCCCCACTCCATAGCCAGCGACAAGCGGATTGTTCCTATTGTTTATTATCACTGTTACCGGATAATGCTCGTGATAATCGTTTTCGTAGGCATTGTTGCCACCATACGGATTCAAACCACTCCATGCCATACCAGCATCAAAGAATCCTATTACCTGGAAATTCTTTATAAACTCGTTGTTTATCGGCTTACGGCTGAAATATGATATTACAGGGAAACGTAGTTCGAAATTAGTCACTGCAAAATTGGTTCCGTTACGGATATTCTGGCTGAAACCACGGAGATTAGTGGCAACTGCCTGATACACATAATTTATTTCGGGGTCAATCTTGATATCTGTATTGAACATACGTTGCGACGGCACCACGTTTATCCAATTGTCGATGCCACCGAGATAATATATCAGCTTGGCATGTCCGAAAGAAGCACTCGTAGCTGCCCTGAACGCAAAAATTAGCGAACGATGAATAGGCTGGTAATAGCGGAAATCGGCGCCGATAACCTCCATGTCGGTCTTTTTCTTGTCGAACTGCATGAAAGCCTCGGCAAAAACTTTAAACCTTGTACCCGACAATATGTTGAGAGCCAATTCTTTAGTATTATCGAAAATGTATTCGGCCTTGATGCTGCCCCAATAGTCGTAGCTGTTTTTCTTTTCAAGATTTATAGCATCGGTCGACAAGAAAACATCCTGATTCTGACGGACATTAAGCGTAAACTGCATAGCATCGACCTGCGAAAACGGATAACGCATAATGTAAAATGCCTCATGGGTAAACGTCTTTACATAGTTATTGTCTAAATCGGATACTGCCTGCCTATGGAGCACTAGCTGCCTGTTCCAACGGTGTTTCAGATTTTCGAACGTAAGCAGATACTCGTTTCCATCCATTCCGACGTCGAAACGGAAGCCAGCACTTATACGATAGTCTTCGAACAAATCGGATGTTCCAACCTTGAACACTAAATTCAGTCCTGGGTTGAAATAGAAGGCACTACCTGTATATTTCTGATAAGAATTGAAGAGATAACTGAAATCGACCTGCGTCATAAGGTAGTTGGTGTAGAACGTTGTATGGTACTTCGACGTCCGCACCGACTTAACCTCCTTGGTGTCCTGCTTTTTACGGCTAACACTTTCCAACACTTCCGGGTCGAAAGAATAATCGCCTATATTGACCTCGTTTTCGGTATTTGCAGCATTTTCTACCGGCACTTCATAGTTCAACTCGTCGTTCTTTTTCTTTTCGGCAGCCTCGAACAACTTTCTATTTACAGTTGTTGCGACATCGGCAGTATATGCATCCGTCTTGGTTCTTTTAATTATGCGAGAACCTTTTTCGTCGCGATAACTAAGCCCTATATTGTCGGAATACTTGTCGTAACCTGCATTTTGTATGCTGTACTTATAGTTGGAAAGCTGTGCAGTAGAATATGTGTACGAGTAATGCGTTGTGGTATCGATAAAACTTATGGCCGAATCGAGCTTGGTTGTATATAAGTTCTTTATTCCATTTTTGTCCGACACGAAGAAATAGTCCTCTCCCAGCTTAAACGGCATAGTTTCCGAAGCGTCGGGCGTTTCGGTAACCTTAGCTATCGATTTGGTGGCTACGTCGTACACATATATGTCGGTAAAATCCTGTGTAGCAATCGAGTTGTCCTTCTTGGTTCCAAGTCTTTCCTCGTCCCTGTTCGAGGCAAACACTATCTGTTTCGACTTGTTGACATACAATGGATCGTAGTCGTCGGCCTCATCGTTGGTGATATTTTCAATTGTATTGCCTGCGATATTGAATACGAAGATGTCGGACTGCCCATTGTTGAATCCGGCAATCACAAGATTCTGCCCGTCGTTTGAGTAGTCGAACGAGTTTATCTTTTCCATCGAAGGCATTTGTATCTCCTTGATTTTCTTAGTTTCGAACTGATAGGTTGTATAGTAAATCTCTCCTTTCTTCTCAATCATGAAACCAAGCATCTTCCCCGAAGGATGCCAACGTACGACAGGATAAGTATTATCGATAATCTGGTCGAGCTTATGTTCACGACGGAATATGGTCTTGCGCTTGCCGCTACTGAAATCGTAAGTCTTTATCCAGTACCTGCCAAACTTGTTTTCTGTCCAGGCAATCATGTCGGTATTCGAATTGTACTGTGCCTGCGCATAAGTAACATTCTTACGGCTATGTTTAAGCACATTCTCACCCTGTGGCTCTTCGGCAGAAGCATTGAAATCCTCGTACTGGGTATTATAGTATTCGGTCCAGTTTTCCTGAAGTGTCGTAAGTCCCACTCCGAGCACATACATGAAAGCACTCTCCACACTTTTTGTAATGCGCGTCAGATATACAATATTTGATATTACCTGCGGTCCATAAATCTTTGCCACGTAGTTCCATATTGCAAAGCCTATAGTTTCGGCATCGGTACCCGAAAGCTGGTTTATGTTGCTGTACTTTTTCGACAACGAATAAATCTTGTTAAGGTTGTCGGCATCCGAATCCCAATCGCGCGACACGTATGCCACAAGTCCGCTCGTATACCATTCGGGCATTCCGATAAGAGTATTGTTGGCTATTTTGTTCTTTATGTTCGACCCATAAACAATCTCGTTGAGGATAATGTTGGAAATTGCAGCGACGACTTGCTCGCGGAACTTCGCACGGTCGACTTCCATATACACGAAAGCAATGTTGTCGACAACCTTGAGAGTACCACCGATGTTGTATTCGTCGGCATCGGTATTCAAGCCTATATTGCTCTGTCTGAAGTCGGAAAGATTCTGGAACATTACAAGTATCATTCTTTTTTCGAGCTTATGGTCGAAAAAAGTTTCGAGCTGGGGTATCATTTCGGTTGCGATGCTACTTGCCATCTCGGCCATGTCGCTGCCACCTGTATAAAAATATGTATCGAACTGCGGGTAACGGTAATAATACCATTCAAACTTGTCGAACTGCACACGGTTTTTACCGAACTTCATCTGATGTCCGTTGTAGAACTGCGAAAACGATTGCACTGCCAAAAAGCAGGACAACAGAAGCAGTAATATTTTTTTTACGTTACCCAAGTGTCAGTTTTGTTTTGGCTCGCAAGTTACTAACATTTTGGCAAATTGGAGCTTGTTTTTATTCAAAAAAAAAGGCTGCACGATGCAGCCCGTATATTTTTAATTCTAGTCTTTAGAATATTATACCAAGTTTCAATGAAAGAATGCTCATGTTCATCTTGCGCGACGGGAGCATGCTCATAAGGTTTGTAACGCTAGGTTCTTTAACTTCAACAGTATGATTTCCAAGGAAATGGTAATGAGCACCGATGCTAATATGTTCGCCGAGCAATATACCACCACCTGCCTGCCACGAGAAGGCTGTAGAAAGCCTAAAGTCTATCATTTCGTCCGACCAACCTTCTGGTGTTATGTACAATAGACCAAGACCAGCACCAGCATTGGCATACAAGCCAAATACATTACCAAAATAGCACTGGTATCCCAAACCTAGCATTATTGGGAAATTGATATAATTAGGCTTTGTTTTTTTCTTTTTCTCATACTGCGAACGCATATCTTTATTCAACTGATTCCATAACACATCGGCGCCGATATAAATGCTCATACCAAAATCGAAACGGTAATCGATCTTAAAACCCAAACCGGCTCCCATCGATGCGTTACCTTTATCGAAAAGCAATGGTGAAGCACTAATAAACGGTACTGCGTAGGTTGGAACATTTGTGAAATCTGATTCTGAAAAATCACCAAGCGGCATTGCTCCAATAAAATTGAACGTAAAGCTACCACCAGGTTCTCCATTGTTGAATTGTGCTTTGCTTGCACTTGCACTTACGATTATTATTGTCAATAATAATACTAATGTCTTAAATATCTTCATATTATTGTAATTTTAATAATGCAAAAATAATGAAATTATTGTTATCAACAGTTTTTGATATAGAAAATGTTGTTGGGTAGCTTTCGTAACTATTAATTAGACAAGGCCATAAGGACAATTGTGAGTAGGGCAAGCAGACCTCCGACTATATTTAGTTTGTTAAGTTTTTCCTTGAAAAATACGACTCCGATGACTATTGAGAGCAAAATCGTTGAAGTATTGCAAATGCCATAAAGCGATGAGGTTGAAATGATTCCGGTATTCATCGACCTTATTACAAAGTAAACCGAGCCGAAATTGAAAGAGCCGAGCAGGATTCCTAGCCACCAGGCTTTTACATTGAGAAAATCTTTCAAGACGTTTCTCTTGACAACAGAATACACAAGCCCACAAATCATTGATATTCCGAACAATGTAGCCGTAAATAATGCTGCATCGTCTGTAATGCTAAACTCTTCACGCGAATATATGACCAGCGAGTCGTTGGTTCCCATGAACAAAAATATGATTGCTGGCAACAGTAATTTCCAAATATTCGACTTGGTCTTTTGTTCGGCGGGGCGATAGGTACACAAAAAAACCGAAACAATTGCAAGTAATATGGCTGCAATCTTTGTTGCCGAAATATTTTCGCCGTATGCAATTATCGAAAAGGTCATTGGCAGCACCAGCGACATCTTGCTTGCAACGGTGGTAATCACTATGCCTGTTTCGCGCGACGAAATGCCCATCAGCAGGAATGTAACAATGAATAGGAATCCCAGCAATAAGCCCAGAGGAAACCATCCTGCCGACACTATTTGACCGGCGGGGAAAGAGCCAAATACAGCAAATCCAAGTATCGTGGCTGTAAGATAATTGACAACCACTGCATTTAACAGTGGTGCTTTAAACGTATCGACAAGCTTGAAAATTACGAAAATGCCAATGTATGATATTGCACAGAGGATTATCCAGACCATAAAAAAAGGGGGCAAGCCCCCGTTTTGTTATTAACTTAGATTTACATCTTCAATCTCTTTTCTATTTCGTCGAGGTCCTGCTTGAATGCCTTGTCGGTTTCGATAAGGTTGTTCACGGTCTTGCATGCGTGAAGCACTGTAGCATGGTCCTTGTTGCCGATGGCGTTTCCAATCATTGCCAACGAGCACTTTGTCATGTTCTTTGCGAAGTACATTGCAATTTGGCGGGCCTGAACGATTTCGCGCTTGCGAGTCTTGCTGCTAAGCACATCGACCGACATCGAGAAGTAGTTGCAAACGACCTTTTGTATGTAGTCGATTGAAATTTCGCGCTGGGTGTTCTTAACAAGCTTGTCGATCATGCCCTTTGCGAGTTCGAGGGTGATTTCCTTTTTGTTCAATGTTGCCTGAGCAAGCAACGAAATAAGAGTGCCTTCGAGTTCGCGAACGTTGTTTGTAACGTGCGATGCGATGTATTCAAGGATTTCTTCCTTGATTTCGATACCGTCCTTGTAGGTTTTGCGTTTAAGTATTCTTATTCTAGTTTCGAAGTCTGGTTCCTGCAGGTCGGCAGCCAATCCCCATTTGAATCTCGACAACAATCTTTCTTCCATTCCGTTCAAATCGACGGGAGCCTTGTCGGAAGTGAGGATAAGTTGTTTCTGATGCTGGTGCAAGTAGTTGAATATCTGGAAGAATACTTCCTGGGTTCCCTGCTTGTCGGCAAAATATTGTACATCGTCGAGGATAAGCACGTCGATCATCTGGTAGAAGTTGATGAAGTCGTTGCGGTTGTTGTCGCGAGTTGCCTGCATGTACTGGGTGAGGAACTTGTTTGCATCGACGTACAATACAACCTTGTCGGGGAAATTTTTCTTAACCTCGAGGCCTATTGCATTTGCAAGGTGAGTCTTTCCAAGTCCCGAACCTCCATAAATGAACAACGGGTTGAATGACGTTCCAGCAGGATTGCCAGCCACTGCGAAACCAGCTGCGCGTGCCAGACGGTTGCATTCGCCCTCCACATAGTTTTCGAAAGTGTATTCGGGGTTAAGGTGTGGATCTATCTGAATTTTCTTGAGGCCAGGTATTGCAAACGGGTTGAGAGGTTCGTCGGCACCCTTGCGTGGCAATGTTGATACGTTTGGCATTGACTTAGGAACATGGTTCGAAGGCATGGCCACGGTAACGGTTCTGCCGGCATTCTGATCGTTGCTTACTACAATCCTGTATTCAAGATTTGCATCGGGACCGATTACCCTGTGCAACGTCATTGCCATTAGTTCCAGATAATGTTCTTCGAGATACTCGTAAAAGTATGTGCTAGGTACCTGTATAGTGAGTTGGCTTCCTTTGAGATCTACTGGAACTATAGGAGCAAACCATGTATTAAATGCAACCTTTGCTAAATTGTCTTGAATAATCTTCAAGCATTTTGCCCAAACCTCTTCGCAGTTTCTTGTTGTCATTAGACCGTATCCTTTTATTTTTCGTTAAACAATATAAATTTGTTGCAAGACGGCACGAGATCGTGAAAACTTCTTAAAAAAATACTTTTTCAAAAAAATTTTCAAACCAAAACATCATTGACATCATCCTAAACACTAACGATAAGTCTCTGTGTTTCTTTTATTTATGGGACCAAATCCCAAAATTCAAAACTCAATCTCCTGCATCATTTTTGCAGCCCATAAAAGTACTCAAATCTTTCTCTCTGACCAAACATTTTCTGCGTTTTTTTTGCCTTTTTTGCAGCTTTTTTTCAAAGGGGACATTATCAAAATTGTATAGTTATCAACTTGAATTAAAAATTAATCAGAATGCATTTAAATTATTGTTAATCAATAAAATATATCTTAAAATATACAATAATCAACAGACTAATTGTTTAATAATCGGGAGGTTACATATAACAAGTACGGTAAAATATGTCTTAAGTAGTTTTATATGTGCAGAAAAAGCACTGAAAAATGTTATATATATATTAAGGTATATTGTTACAAAACCATAAGATTGCAACCTCGGACATCGGCACTGTCGAATCTTCCAGAAACAGAGAATGTTCCGTCGTCGAAAACCTGTCCCAAATCGGAGGTCTGCAGGAAACTGCACGAGTAAATGTTGGCAAGGTCGACGATGTTTAATGCACCGCTTCCCGACTTGTGTACTGACAGCGGGTCGTTTGTTTCGCGCACCATAACTTTCATTGTCGAGCTGCAACTATATAGGCCTTTTCCCTGCGAGTAAGCCTGCGACAGCAATTCGGTCATGCCGTATTCCGAATGTATGTTGTCCACGCCAAATGCTTCCTTCAGGATCGAATGCAGTTCGGAACGCACCATTTCTTTGCGTCTGCCCTTCATGCCACCAGTTTCCATCACGATTCCGTTTTTCATCTGCAAGTGGTATTTCTCGGCGAAGTCGAGCAGGGCAAAACTTACTCCTATTAAAATATACTTTTTCGAGGTGGCTTCGAGGTGGCAAATGGTATTGTACAAGTCGTCGTGATTATGCAGGAAGAAGCCACTGTTGCTATTGCCCGACATCGTCACAAGTTCGTCGACCATGAACACTAGGCTCGATCCACTACGTTCGAGGTAAGCGGGCAGCAGTCCAAGTATGCAGAAATCTGAGGGCTCTCCATAGAATTGCCTGAATCCTGCTGTGAATGCCTTGCGGTACAAATCGGCGTCGGCAACATAATGCGACGACGGAACGGCTCCTGTTGTACTGCTCGAGGTGAACACTACTTCGGCTTCCCTGCCGTCGCACAATAATTTGTGCGTCTTGAAAAATTCTACAGGCATAAATGGGATGTCGGTAATGTAATTTATGGCTCCAACGTCTATTCCCAACAAGTCGCAATATTCGTGATACACTGGATTGTTCATGTATTGGAAGTAGAATGCCTGCAAAGACAGCCGCTCGAAATCGGCGGCTGTCCTTATGCTGAATATTTCGTTGCAATATTTATCGATGTCGAACGGCATCGGAAAAGAGGTCTACTTTGTTTTGAATTTTTTATATACGTCTTCGTATACAATGAAATACTTTCCTTTTGGCAGCGACGATATGTTAACCACGTCGGACATTCCATGCAGTTTGGTGTTGCCAAGGTCGTCCACTACCTTATACTCTGTCACGCCCGAAAAGACGATTTCCTTGCCAGATGCAATCTTTTTTACTACTACCGCGCTTGTCTTAGGCGACATTACCGTTACTTCCTTTTCGCGTTCCTTCATGCCGTCGCTATCGACCTGGTAGACTCTTATTCTGTTTTCGCCAACCAGTCCGGGGAACGGTATTGTGTAGGTTTTTTCGGCGCTGCCTCCTTTGCCCTGGAACACGCCGCTTGCTACCCACTTGTCGCCCCTATAGTGTTCGATGTAAAATGGCAATGGGGCGGCTTCTCCTTTTATGGAAAGCACTAGTTCGTATGCGTCGCCCGAAGGTTCTATCTTTGCCGAAACAAGATCAAAAGTAGATGACGATATAAATGCCTTGGGATTTATCAGTTCGGGCTTATTGTCACCAGCGTACTTTACTGTTAAATTGAATTTGTCGCAAAACTTAAGTCCGTTTGCGGCAAAGTCAACTACAACAACACCTGTGTTAAGTTCCGCTTTTGCCTTGTTCCCGTTTACCAAAACCTCGCTTATGCAGAATCCCGAATTTAACGTGGGGTTCTTGATGTAAGCGTTCTGTTCGTAAAATGTTCCACTGAATTCCACTTCGGCCGCATACATGCTAACGACTGAAACACCAACAATAATAAAGCTCAAAAAACTTTTTAATATTCTTCCTACCATAGTCAAAAACGTGTTTAAAAAGTTATCAACAAAGATAAAAACTTTTTTTCTAATACGACAAACTTTTTTTTGTCTTTTTTTTGCAAATCAATGAAATAACAAAAGTTGGGCATTTTTTATTCCTCCTGTTCAATGTGTTGATAAAAAATTTACATCATGTACTCTACTTATAGAGTATAGGGGTAATTTTGTTAAATTGTAAAACAATGTCATAAAACCATGAGAAATCGTTTTCTTTTCATAGTAATAGCAATTGTCTCGGCTCTGTCGGCAACGGCTCAGGAATACACCCAAGAGAAAATCCTCTACAAGAACGGCAATGTCAAGGAGGAAGGTACAATGTACCTCGGATTGCGTTTCGGCACATGGAAGTTTTATTCGCCCGAAGGCAAACTTGCCGCCCAAACCGATTTCTACAAGGATATGCTTCATGGTGAGAATATTACATATTACAACAACGGAAACAAGCACGAACTATACAATTACCGTGCCAATAGCCGACACGGGGCCTGCGAAGAATATTATGAGAACGGTCAACCTAAGTTAAAAGGTTTCTACAGCACAAATGTCCGCGACAGCATCTGGCAGTTGTTCTACGACAATGGAAACCAGCAGTCGGAAGTAGTTTACAAGGATGGCAAAATAGTAAGTATCAATAAGTTCTACACTCGCGACGGCAAGCAGACTGTTACGGCTGGCAACGGCTCGATGATAAACTACTACGACAGCGGTGCCAAGAATTCCGAAGGGAACCTCAAGGATGGCGTCGAGGACGGAAAATGGACCTACTACCACGAAAACGGCAAGAAAAAATCGGAAGGATCCTTTGCTTCGGGCGAGCGTGTAGGCGAATGGAAGGAATGGTACGACAATGGTCAGCTAAAGACCGAAATCAACTACGAGAACGGTCTAAACACTTTCTGGACTCGCACTGGCACAAAGGAAATGGAAGGCATAATGTCCGACGGCAAGCGCGACAAGACCTGGACTTACTGGTATCGTTCGGGCAAGGTGCGCAGCATCAACAACTACAAGATGGATGTGCGCGATGGTTTGCAGACCAAATATTTTGAAAACGGACAGAAGGAATCGGAAATGACTTACGTTGACGGAAAACTTAACGGCGAAGCTCACTTCTGGCTCGAAAATGGTCAGCCCGACATTGACGGCAACTTCAAGGACGACTTACAGGAAGGCCTTTGGACCTACTGGCGCAAGGACGGCAAGAAGGGCAACGAGGGCAACTACTCCAAGGGCAAGATGGACGGACGCTGGACTTACTGGTACTCAAACGGTCAAGTGTGGAAGCAAGTTGACTATACCGCAGGAATCCGCACTGGCGCGTGGCTCATCTTCTTCGAGAACGGACAGAGATTTCGCGAAGGTCAGTATGAAAACGACGAGGAGACTGGTCTGTGGACAGAATGGAACGAGGATGGCGTGATGGTTCTCCGTGGCAACTACAAGAACGGCATCATGGAAGGCAAGTGGGAAGCTTGGCACGACAACGGCAACAAGAAGTCGGTGGTTGAATACAGCAACGGTCTGCTTTGCGGACGAAATGACTTCTGGTTCGAGAATGGCAGGCCGCAATTCGAAGAGACATACAAGATTACCGACTCGAAGAATGGCGAAGGAAAGACATCGGTGCTTAATGGCAACTACAAAAACTACAACATCCGTGGTGTAGAGATGATTAGCGGAACCTACAATATGGGCAAGCGCAACGGAAAATTTACCTACCGCAACGCCAACGGCGGTGTGATAAAGGTTGAATATTACAAAAACGACAAGCCCGATGGCAAGTGGCAGGATTTTTATGATTTCGGAGGCCTGCAGACCGAAACCAACTACCGCGACGGAATGAAGGAAGGTAAGTTTACCCGCTACGACCAGCGCGGAAATATAACTTTCCAGTCGAAGTTCCTCGGCAACCGTCAGGTTGAAATAATTGTCGACGACAATCCGAATCTGCCGCAGAACAAGCAGAAATCACAGCAGGCAAATCCGCAGAATACGAGAAGCGGAGGATACAAGTAGTGTTTCATGGGCTGTGCCCATTTGAATTGCTTGCGCCGTTTCTGAGTTTCACGTTCAAAGTTCAAGGTTCAATGGCTTCGCCCGTTCTAAGTTTCAATGAGTACTAGTGGTACTGTTGATAGTATAGCTATTAAATGTGCTTATAACTTTCCTTCAAAACATTAGTCAAAATATAGATACGTATTTCAAAAATCATTATCTTTGCGCCATAATCGGCATTTCATCATTGACAGCAGAATAAGCGCAGGAACAGCAACCGGCTAAAATGGAATACGATTATGAAAGTAAAACTTCAAGAGGGAATGACCAAGTCTTTCTATTGGAATGAAGCGTAGGATTCGTGATATACTCATAGTTGCATTCATAATGCTCTGCCATTTCTCTTCGATGGCAGCAGACTCAAAGAACCCAAAGCTTTTCATAAAGCAAATACACAAAATAGCAACCGGTGATACTCCGTCGCGCACACTTGCCGACAGTCTCACAAGACTACTTACAGCAAAAAAGAAAACAGGAGCCGAAATATTGTGCGATTTTTCAAACCTGCCCCAAAGCAATTCCAAACCCGACAGCCTATATATAGGCGACTTGCTAACAATAATACCTAACCATATCGAACAAAAAGAGCGCGACAAGCTATTGTCGTACCTTGAAAATGGCATAAGCCGCAAATATGTATGCAACTACATCATCAACAGCGAAAGTTTCCATAGCCTGTGCGCCAAGCACGGAATTGAAAGTGGAAATGCTGGCATCTTGGAAAATAGGGACAGAAACGCCGAACTGACAATGCTTGCACAACGTGTATTCTCGTTCACCAACAACAGAAAGGCCTCGGCCGAAGAACTCAACCTCCTGCTCGACGACAATGCCACAGCTGCATCAGTCGCCGACAATATAGTGTGCAACAGCCCAATAATGAGCATATTAACTGACTCGCTTTATGTGGAATGCCTTGCATCGGCGCTCGCCATAAATCTCGGAGGTCGGGAAAGAGAACACTATGTCGGCTTGCTTTCGCAGAACTACACACGCCGTGCAATACTCCGCCTCCTCGTCAACAGTGAAGATTTCGACAGCTACTGCAAGGAACACGGAATAGAACGCGGACAACTGCACATCGGCGGTTGGATGAACAACGAAGACGGACTGACATTCATCGACCACATTTCAGGGGCGAAAGTCACAGGACACTTCTCTGCCGACGGCGAGATGTGCTACTTCGATGAAAACGGGATACTGCGCACAAACTGGAACAAAGTCGAATGGGTGACCGACACCATAAGCAAACTTTACTCATACGACAAGCTATGTGCCGACATTGAAAGGCTGGCGGAGCAATACCCCTCGCTTCTCACAATCGACACCTTAGGTGCAACCGCCGACGGAAGGATTGTTTTCGACCTCATAATCGGCAATGACAATTCAAGCAGACAAGTCATCGTACAGGCCACATCACACGCACGCGAATACATGTGTAGCCAACTTGTGATGTGCCAGACAGAGCATTTCCTACAAAACTTCTGGACGAGAACATTTGACGGTGCAAGCTATTCGGAACTGACCGAAGACTGCCAACTTCATATAATCCCGATGCTCAACCCCGATGGTGTGTGCATATCTCAATTCGGACTCGACATCATCCGCGACCCACATATCCGTGACAACATAATGAAGATATACTACGCAGAAAACCCCAAGACTCGCAATCGACCAGAACTGAACACATTCCTAAGAATGTGGAAGAGCAACGCCCTCGGAGTTGACTTGAACAGGAACTTCGATGTCAACCGTCATATCAAGACATTTTTGAAGTCGCCCCGTAGCGCAAACTATCGAGGTCCCCACGGGCATTCGGAACTCGAGACGCAAGCTTTGGTCGGACTTGTGGAATCGCTTGGAAACATAGTGACCCTGATAAGCTATCATTCGGCTGGCGAGGAAATTTTCTGGGCATACGGACAGAAAGGCGACTTCCGCCAGCAATGCCAGAACCTTGCCGAAGGACTTAAGTCCGTCACCAACTACGAATATCATTCGGAGGAGGATTTCGGCACAGGATGCAGCAACTGGGCTACATCTAAAGGCATAAAGGCCGCCACTATCGAAATCGGTGTGGGTACATCCCCCCTGCCTATATCCCAATTCCAGAAAATATGGAACGACAACAAGGATGTGCTGCCATTTCTGATGAAAAGCAAATAAGAACTACGCCGTTTCAGGTTCAAGGTTCAACGTTTAACGTTCAAGGTTCAACGTTTAACGTTCAAAGTTCAAAGTTTAAGGCAGAAAGGCAAGCTAAAAAGCAAACAGACAATACGGCTGTTAGCCTGCAAGACTGTGAGACTGTTAGCCAATTAAAACATCAACGAAATCACATCCTCACTTGTTACGCCAATAAAATAATCATCAGGATTTACCTTCGTAAGCAAATCGGCAACGGCATCCTTCTCGTGGCGCACACCAATTAATAATTTCTCGAAATCGCTGACATCACGCTTAGCAAAAAAGTCACCGTAAACCTTTGCAGCAGAGATGATTCCCTTCTCGATATTGAGATGCAACTCGACATTTCCTCCCTTTGTCCTTATCATCTTCGAGAACGAATATTTGGGCGAATGACCGAAATTCCACTCCCATGTGGAGTATTTTTCATCACGCAACTTCTTTATTGCAGCAAGATCGTCTTCAGTAAATTCATAAAGTTGACAGTTTGCCCTAGTTTCCATAATATGCTTCATAATAAGGTCAGCAAACTGGAGAACCGTCATAGGCGATTTCAGATGCTCGCTAATATTTGTCACACGCTTGCGCACCGACTTTACGGCCTTGTCCTCAAACTTCAGCGGATTCACCTTCAATGCATTCGACATGTCGGTCATTGCCGTATCGAAAAGCAAGGTTCCATGATGCAACATACGACCGTTGCTTACGCATTGCGCATTGCCAGAAAACTTGCGACCGTCGATCATAAGGTCGTTGCGACCCTCGAAGCGTGCATCTACGCCAATTCCATTTAGCACCTCT